>OGFN01000005.1_pt1 | contig 189681 bp, 180 predicted proteins | sample 1570921 | NCBI WGS metagenome assembly OGFN01 (sample SAMEA2581940, study PRJEB24529) | metagenome | biome: Human gut stool | place: China | collected 2011
AATATGCAGGAGATATAACAAAAGGTGGAAGGTGTGACGGAAGTGAAGAAAAACCATATGAAATAAATTGTATAGAAGACCTAGTAGCATTATCAAATATAGTAAATGGTAGTGGAATGAAATTTGAAAATGGACAATTGGTAAATGTAAATGGTACGAAGTCATTCAAAGGAAAGTATGTGATATTAACTAAAAATCTAAACTTCAAATCCAAATACTCATATAATGATAGTTTAAGAACAGACTTCGGAAATCTAAATAATGATGACACAGATGGAAATAGTCTAATGATAGAAATGACAACAGGCACAGGTTTTACTCCGATAAGTTATAGTACAAGAACATTTAATGGAAATTTCAACGGACATGAACATAGTATATCAAATTTATATATAAATGCAGAAAAAGAAGATAAAAAAGCAAAAGGATTCTTTGGATATACTTATGATGATGCCTATATATGCAATCTTATGATAACTGGAGAAATAAACTCAAATTGGCATACAGGAGGAGTTATAGGAGATGGAGCAAATGGGACTACTATAGAAAATTGCCAAAACAAAGCAAATATAATTGGATATAATATGGTAGGAGGAATAGCTGGAACTGGCACAAAAAAAATAGAAAACTGTAAAAACTATGGAACAATAGAAATAACAGGAAATGATTATGGCTATGGAGGAGCTGGAGGAATAATAGGAGTATCAACTGGTGGAGAAACTGAAATCAATAATTGCATTAATTATGGAAAAATTACAGGGGTACATAATTCGGGAGGAATTCTTGCTACATCAAGAGGCAATGTTATTATAAAAAATTGTAAAAATCAAGGTATGATAAACAGCTCAGGCAATAATAAAAAAGTGGGAGGAATTGTGGCTTGGAGATGGAATAATACATTAGAAATAATAAACTCAGAAAATAAAGGACATATAAAAGGAACAGGTGAAAGTGGAGGTATAATAGGAAGCGTTTCGGGGCCTGACTGGACTTTTAAATTGAGTACACAAATATATAACTGTTATAATATAGGAAAAATAGAATCAACTAACATAAGCCGGAGGAATTATAGGAAAACAAGGAACAATTGCAACTCAAAACCATGTATATATAAACAATAGCTATAATTTAGGAAAAACAGTAGGAAAACAAACGGGAAATATCGTAGGAATAATTACAACAGACTCTAAAACTGATACAAAAACAGAGTTCACAAATGTATATTATCTCTTAGAGCCAGCAATAGGAACAGGTTCGCTAACAAGTGGAGAGGCTACATTAAAGACTGAAGAAGAAATAAAAAGCCAAATATTTGTAGATTTATTAAATTCAAACATAGGAACAAACACAGACTGGAAAAAATGGAAACTAGGAAGTGATGGGTATCCGACATTTGTAGACTAAAAACAAGCAAAACTGATAGCAAAAATGTTATCAGTTTTGTTATTGCGTAAAATAAAATTTAAGAAAATTTTGAAACCATTGACATTTGAAACTTACCATTATATAATTTGAGCACGAAAGAGGTAAAACAAAATGATTAAAAGACTAATATTTGATTTAGACAATACATTAATAGACTGGAAAGAAGAATACTGGGGAGCAGTAGAGAAAAGCTTTGAAGATTTAGGATTAAAATATACAAGCAAAGATATGGATGACGTAAAGCATGCTATAGATATATATGAAGATGGCAGAAATATTACATATAATAAAGAAAAAATGCAAAAGACTGTTGAAGATAAACTAGGATACAAATTGCCAGATAATTTTATGGAAAGATGGTCGGAAAATTTAAAAACTTGTATACCAGAAAAAATTGATAACGACATAATAGAAACCTTAGAGTATTTGAGTAAAAAATATGATTTGGTAATTTTATCAAACTGGCTTAGAGATTCACAAATTGGAAGATTAAAAAATGCTAATTTATATAAATATTTTTCTGATTTTTATATAACAGAAGAGATACCAATGAAACCTAACAAAGAAAGTTTTGAGATAGCCATAGGAAGTTATGCAAAAGACGAATGTATTATGATAGGTGATAGCTTAAAAACTGACATAAAAGGAGCGGTTAATGCAGGAATAAAAGCAATATATCTAAATAAAACATCAGAAGAAGATATTAATACAGAGAATATAACAACAATACATAAATTGTCGGAACTTAGGAAAATTCTTTAAAACAGTTGATTAATCATAAAAAAAGTAGTAAGATATAAATGCGAATATTACAAAGTAAGAAAGGATGTTAAAGATGAGATATTCTGAACAAAATAATGAAGACAACTTAGTAAAAATAAAAGTAATAGGTGTCGGAGGAGCAGGAAATAATGCTGTAAATAGAATGATTGAAGAAGGAATAAGAAATGTTCAATTTATAGCTATAAATACAGAAGAACAAGCACTAGCTCAATCAAAAGCAAATTTTCAAATGCATATAGGGAAAAATACAACTAAAGGGTTGGGTGCAGGTTCTAATCCAATACTTGGAGAAATGGCAGCAAGAGAAGACGAGGAAAATATTAGAAGTGTACTAACAGGAACTGATATGGTATTTGTTACAGCCGGAATGGGTGGAGGAACAGGTACAGGAGCAGCACCAGTAGTATGTGAAATTGCAAAATCAATGGGAATATTAACAGTTGGAATTGTTACAAAACCATTTATCTTTGAAGGAAAAAGAAGAAGAAATAATGCAGAAGACGGAATTGCAAGAATGAAGAGAAATGTTGATGCACTTATTGTTGTAGAAAACAACAACTTACTAAAAGCTGTTCCAAAGGGAACAACAATGGTAGAAGCTTTTAGTGAAGCTGATGGAGTTCTAAAGAAAGGTGTTCAAGGAATTACAGACTTAATTACAATTCCTGGATTTATCAATATCGACTTTGCAGATATTAAAACTATAATGAAAGATAGTGGAATAGCTCATATGGGTATTGGACTTGCAGAAGGCGACCAAAGAGCATTAGATGCAGCAATAGATGCAATGGATAGTCCGCTTCTAGAAACATCTGTAAAAGGAGCAAAAGGACTTATAGTAAATGTAACTGGCGGAATTGATTTAGGACTAAGTGAAGTTAGCACGGCAGTTGGATATATAAAAGAATTCTTAGATCCAGAAGCAAACATCATTTTCGGAACAATAGTTGATGAGAGAATACACGATGCTGTAATGGTAACTGTTATAGCAACAGGCATTGAAGAGAATGCAGAAGAAAGAGTAATTAAATATAACATATAAATGAATCCTCCTTAAATATGAAACATATCTTATGTAGAGCGAATATTATACAATAAGATAAGCCATCATTTCATATTTAAGGAGGAATTTTAAGTGAATATAACAGTAGTGGACCAAACTATTATAGGAATATTAGTGCCATTTCTAGGAACATCACTAGGAGCTGCATTAGTATTTTTTCTTAAAAAAGAAATAAAACCAATAATTCAAAAAATATTGTTAGGATTTGCATCAGGAGTGATGATTGCTGCTTCTGTGTGGTCATTATTATTACCAGCAATAGAAATGGCAGAAAATCAAAATAAAATAGCTTGGGTTCCAGCGACAGTTGGATTTGCACTAGGAGTAATTGTTTTAATACTAATAAATAATATTGCAGACAAAATGGAAAGCAAGGCTCTAAAAAACACAGAAGATAAAGTAAAAAGTACAAGTATGTTAGTATTAGCTGTAACCCTACATAACATACCAGAAGGTAGATTTCAAAGTAGACAGTATGCAGGATAAAACAATTTGAATTTAATAGAAATACTTAAATTTCAGAGTTTAAAAAATTTTGAAGTTTATTTTTAACTATTGACAAAAAACAGATGTTTGATGCAAAATTGAGAAAAATATAAATTTTGTAAGTTTATGGAAAAGTTTTAAATATTATGATATAAATAGAATAATTAATGTAACTTATAATAATAAAGATTTATTGGATGATGATTATAGTACAAATATTCAAAAGCTAAAAAACGAGATAAAATCGATAAATATAATATTAAGTTGTGGAGGAAAAATAATAAATGAAATATGATAATAGAAAAAAAGAAGATAAATTAATTCGTTCAAGTGCTGCTGAGTATTTAACATATATAGCGGCGGCTGGAGAAAACGGAGTTGAATTGAGATATGAAGATGAAAATATTTGGTTAACTCAAAAAATGTTATCAGTATTATATGGTGTATCAACATCTGCAATTAATCAACATATAAAAAAGATACTTGAAGATAAGGAATTAGAAGAAAAATCAACTATTAAGAATTTCTTAATAGTTCAAGATGAGGGAAATAGAAAAATTTCAAGAAATGTAATACATTATAATCTCCATATGAATACAATTCAATAGAGAAATATATAAGTAATTAAATTAAGATTAAATACAAATTACAAGGTGTATTTTTAATTTATAATTTTATTCTAACATCAAAAATGTTAAATAAAAAAAGCAAATTTTACTATTTACTTATTATAATGATTATGATATAGTAGCAGTAAGGAGGAGAAAACTATGAAGAAACAATGGATAATGTGGGTGGCAGTTGTGGTTGTTGTAATTGCCGTGATTGGAGTGGTTGCTATTAGTGGAAAAAATGGAGGAACTACGGCAACGGAAATTAACATGAAAAAAATGTTCAATACTATTTATGCTGATTTAAAGGATCAATTACCAGATAGCTTAACAACACAAGAAATTGATATCAAAGATGGTGAACAAGTTGCAGAATATACTGGACTTGTTTCAACAAAAAATGTTGAGAAGTTACTAGTTTCAGAACCTATGATAAGTTCGCAAGCATATTCAGCTGTTGCTTTAAAAGTAAAAGCAGGAGCAGATATTGAAGGTATTAAACAAGAAATGCTAGATAACTTAAATATGAACAAATGGATATGTGTTTCAGCAGAAAAATTATATATAACTAGTTATAATAACATAATATTTGCTGTAATGTCTGATGAGGATTGGGCAAAACCTGTTTATGATGGCTTTAAAAAATATGTAAACAATAAAAATGGAAAAGAGCTAGAAAAAACAGCACAAGAAGATATTTCACTTCCAGACGAAATGTTAATAGTAGAATAATTACAGTAAAAAGCTTCTTATAAAGAAGCTTTTTACATATAGGAGGTAAATATGCTATTTACAAGTATTAGCTTTTTGTATTATTTCTTACCAATTGTTATAATTTTATATTTTATTGTACCAAAGAAATTTAAAAACTTTATTCTTTTTTTATCTTCAATATTTTTTTACTTTTGTGGAGAACCAATATATACCTTTTTGATGATTGGTGAAATTTTTATAGCCTATGTGGGAGCTAGGTATTTAGAAAAACATAGGAAAAAGAGTATTCTTGTTTCTTTGCTTGCTATACATATAGGTGCATTGGGACTGTTTAAATATTCTGATTTTACAATAAACAATATAAATCAAATTTTGGGAAGTAAAATTCCATTATTAAAATTAGCACTACCAATAGGAATTTCGTTTTACACCTTTCAAATTATAAGTTATGTAGTTGATGTATATAGAGGAAAAGTAAAAGCACAGAAAAGCTTTTTGAAACTAGCAACATATGTATCATTATTCCCTCAACTAATTGCAGGACCTATTGTTAGATACGAAACTATTGAGAAGGAACTAGATAGTAGGACAAGCAATTTCGAAAATTTTGCATATGGTGTAAGAAGATTTGTCATAGGACTTGGAAAAAAAGTGCTAATAGCAAATATGTTAGGCGAATTATGTGATGTATTTTCTACCACAAACGAAAAAAGCATTCTATTTTATTGGATATTTGCAATAAGCTATTCGCTTCAAATATACTTTGATTTTTCGGCATATTCAGATATGGCAATTGGTTTAGGACGTATGTTTGGATTTCACTTTTTAGAAAATTTCAATTATCCATATATTTCAAAAAGCATAACTGAATTTTGGAGAAGATGGCATATGTCTTTAAGCTCGTGGTTTAGAGATTATGTATATATTCCACTTGGTGGAAACAGGAAGGGAACTATAATTTTAGTAAGAAATATTTTTATAGTTTGGGCTCTAACAGGAATTTGGCATGGTGCAAATTGGACTTTCGTAATATGGGGATTAATGTTTGGAATAATGCTTATAATAGAAAAATTATTTTTGACAAAACATTTAGAGAAAATGCCTTCGATTTTACAAAGAATTTATGTTTTATTTACAGTAATGATAAGTTTTATAATATTTAATGCAAATAGTATAGGGGAGGCGTGGAATAATATTATAGGCCTATTTGGAGCAAATGGAGAAAGCTTAATAAATGCAAGTACAGTATATTATTTAAAAAGTTATTTGGTGGTATTAGTAATAGCGATAATTGGAAGCACACCATTACTAAAAAACATAATAGAAAAACTAAAAACAAAAACTAATGCAAATAAAATAATAAATTTGTTAGAGCCAATAGCAATGGCTTCAATATTGATTATAGTTACCGCATATTTGGTAGATAATTCATATAATCCATTTCTATATTTTAGGTTTTAAGGAGGCAATATGAACGATAAATTAAAAAATGTTGTAGTTACAATAGCATTTGTATTTATAATTGTAATTTTTTTCATAGCAAATATAATAAAAAAAGATGACACAATTTCTATTGCTGAAAGAAGAAAATTGGAACAATTTCCTCAAATTTCTGCCAAAACAGTTTTTAATGGTACTTTCTTCAATAAATTTAATAAATACACCACAGACCAATTTGTACAAAGAGAAAAATTTAGAAAGCTTAAAATAAATGCAGAATTTAATTTGCTTAGAAAAAGTGATTACAATAATCTTTATCAATATGGAGATTACATAATAAGCCAAACATATCCATTAAATGAGAAATCAGTTTTAAATATCTCAAAAAAAATAAATCAAATATATGAGCAATATTTAACTGATCAAAACAATGTATATTTTACGATAGTTCCAGATAAAAATTATTTTATAAATGATGAAAATTTAAAATTAGATTACAATAAATTAGAAAATTTATTAAACAGAAATTTATCATTTGCTAAATATATACGAATATTTGATATGTTAGAACTAGAAGATTATTATAAAACAGATACGCATTGGAAACAGGAAAGGTTATTAAAAGTAGCAAAAACTATTGCTGAGAGTATGAATGTGAATTTAGAAAACGAATATAAAGAAAAAACGATTTGCGATTTTCAAGGCACATATTCAGGACAATTGCCAATTTCTACTGCCAAAGACAAAATAAAAATATTAACAAATTCTGAGATAGAAAAAAGCAAAGTATATAATTATGAAACAAAAAAAGAAAATAAGGTATACAATATGGAAAAAATAAATTCGCTAGATAAATATGATATATACTTATCTGGTGCTACACCAGTACTGAAAATAGACAATCCTGAGAATAAAACAGGTAATGAGCTTATAATATTTAGAGATTCTTATGCTAGCAGTTTAGTCCCATTATTTATACCTAAATATAGTAAAATTACTTTAATAGATACAAGATATATTTCACCAAAATTGTTACCTAATTATGTAGAGTTTAGTAATCAAGATATTCTATTTATGTATAGTACGCTTGTAATAAATAATAGTTACTCATTAAAATAGCAAATAAGAGATGACTTTTTGGTCACCTTGTAATTTTATTCTAACATCAAAAAATATTGACTTTAATTCAATAATGTGATATTCTGCATAGGTAAAAGTATTAGGAGGTAATAATTATGGAATTAAAAGGATCAAAAACAGAGCAAAATTTAATGACGGCTTTTGCCGGAGAATCTCAGGCAAGAAATAAATATACATATTTTGCTAGTAAAGCAAAAAAAGAAGGATATGAACAAATAGCTGCAATTTTCCAAGAAACAGCTGATAATGAAAAAGAACATGCAAAAATGTGGTTTAAATTATTAAATGGTGGAGAAATTGGAACAACAGTAGAGAACTTAAATGCTGCTGCTGATGGAGAAAATTATGAATGGACAGATATGTATGCTGAATTTGCTAAAATAGCTAAAGAAGAAGGTTTTGACCATATTGCATACTTATTTGAAGAAGTTGGTAAAATTGAAAAAGAACATGAAGAAAGATATTTAAAATTATTAGAAAATGTAAAAGATGGAAAAGTGTTTGAAGCAGGAGAGGTTAAAATATGGAAATGTAGAAATTGTGGACATATTGTTGTTGGAACAAAAGCTCCAGAAGTTTGCCCTGTATGTAGCCATCCAAAAGCATATTTCGAAATTAAAGCTGAAAATTATTAAAATATAGAAAAACACTATTTTTATGAGAAATATAAATTAATATGGAGGGAATTTATGAAAAAAGAATTAGTAATAAAAAGATGTTCTAAATGTCAAGCTTTAGTTGAAGTCATAAAAGATTGTACTAGTGATAATTGTAGTATTAAATGTTGCGGTGAAGAAATGATAGAATTAGCTCCAAATAGTGTAGACGCATCTTTTGAAAAACATGTACCAAACTATGAAGCAATAGATAATCATATAATTGTAAAGGTTAACCATGTTATGGAGGAAGACCATTTTATAGAATGGATTGCAATGTTAGCAAATAATAAAATTATAAAGAAATTTTTATTGCCAGGAGAAGAAGCCTGTGTAATATTTCCATATGTTAAAGGAAGTAAAATTTATTCTTTTTGTAATAAACATGGACTTTGGTCAAAAGAAGTTGAATAAATATAGATAAATTAAGCTTTTGGTGTGAGATTTGTTACATAGAAATGATTGTGATAAAAATGAAAGATATTATCATTTCTGATGATATAATGTAGAAGCAGTAAAATTTGAAGATTTACCAGATGATTGGGTTTGTCCTTTATGTGGTCTTGGAAAAGTTTTGTTCCTACTCCTTTTTGCACAGAATTTTGATAACATAAAACAAATGTAATATGTACTTATGCTACCGTATTACAATAATAAATAATATTTCTTATTGTAATACGGTAGCATAAGTACTATTTTGGATGTAAAGTAGTAAAAAGAATGGAATCTATTAAATATGTATAAAGGAGAGTGATAAAAATGTTAAAAAATGCTATAGCATATATCTTGAGAAAGAGGAGTAGAACAGTTATTATATTTATTATTTTAACAATAGTTCTTTCATGCTTATACTCATGTTTAAACATAATGAAATCAACAATCAGCTTAGAAAATAATTTATATAAGTTATCAAATACATCTTTATCAATAACACAAAATAACAATGAGAACTTTAAAACAAATCAATTTAAAGAAATAGAAAATATAAAAGAGATAAAAGAAACAATTCCCCAATATGATGGACTAGCAAAATCTACAAATATTAAAGCAGTAGAAGGAATGCAAATGATCGAAAGAGACAATATGCCAGAAGAATTTAGAAATATATTTTCAATAGAAGCCACAAATAATACTGGAAAGGACAATTTATTTAATAGTGGAGTTTTTATTCTTATAAAAGGTAGACATATTGAAAAAGATGACAGAGAAAAAATTATTATACATGAAGAACTGGCACAAAAAAATAATTTAGGATTAAATGATAAAATTCGTCTTGAACTATTTGATTTAAACAATAATGAAATAAAAACAGAATATGAATTTGAGATTATTGGGATTTTTTCTGGAAAAAAACAAGAAAAATACACAGGAATGACATCAGACTTTAGTGAAAATATGGTATTTATCGATTATGAATCAAGCCAAACAGCATTAAACAACGCAGAAAACAATAAAGTTGTAAATAAACTTGAAATATTTTCAGATAGTTCAAAGGATACAAATATAGTATTAAATAAAATTAAAGAAATAAAAATTGATTGGTCAAAATTCAATATTGAAAAAAATGATGATGTATATGAAGAAACTTTAGAATCTGTAGAAGGGATAAAACATATAATAAAGGTTATGACATATTCAATTATGACAGGAGGAATAATAGTTTTATCATTAATATTAATTTTATGGCTAAGGGAAAGAATTTATGAAATAGGAATATTATTATCAATAGGAATAAGTAAAGCAAAAATTATAGCTCAATTTACATTTGAGTTAATATTTATATCACTACCATCTATAGTATCATCTTTATTTTTAGGAAATGTGATATTAAATCAAATAATAGGTGGATTTATCAATTCTGATAATTCGACAATAAATATTAATAATCTACTAAAAAATGATAATTTAATATCAAATATTACAATATTTTTACAAAGTTATGGAATATTAATAGTAATTATTGTTTTATCAGTTATTATTGCAAGTGCAATGATATTAGTAAAAAAACCAAAAGAAATATTATCAAAGATAAGTTAGGAGATTGCAATGGATATATTAGAAATAAAAAATGTAACATATAATTATTCAAATTCAAAAGAGAAGATTTTGTCATCAGTAAATCAAAAGTTTGAACTTGGACAATTTTATGCAATAATAGGAAAATCAGGAGCAGGGAAGTCAACATTACTTTCATTATTAGCAGGACTAGACAAACCACAAGAAGGTCAAATTCTATTCAAAAATGAGGATATAGAGAACAAAGGGTATAGTAATCATAGAAAAAACAATATAACATTAGTTTTTCAAAATTATAATTTAATTGATTATTTAACACCAATAGAAAATGTTAGATTAGTAAATAAAAAGGCATCAGAAGATATTTTGTTAAAATTGGGACTTGATAAAAGTCAGATAAATAGAAATGTAATGAAACTATCTGGTGGTCAACAGCAAAGAGTAGCCATAGCAAGAGCATTAGCATCAGAAGCACCAATAATTCTAGCTGACGAACCTACAGGAAATCTTGATAGTGACACTGCAGGAGAAATAATAGAAATATTAAAAAAATTGGCTAAAGAGAGAAATAAATGTGTAATAGTTGTAACACATAGTAAGGAAGTTGCAAATTCTGCTGATATTATTTTAGAATTAAGTGACAAAAAATTAAGAAAGATAAGTAAAATTAATTAGGAGGTATATTGATGATAAAAAATGCTTTTGCATATGTAACAAGAAAAAGTTTAAAATCAATAATAATATTATTAGTTATTATGGCTATGTCAACACTTAGTCTGATTAGCTTGGCAATTAAAGATGCTACTAATAGAGCTTCAGAAGAAACTTTTAAAAATATAACAAATAGTTTTTCTATGGAAATAAATAGAAGAGTTAATCTTGGAACACCTAGAGGTGGAGGGAATATAAAAGGAAAAGACATAAAAAAAATAGCTGAATCTGAAGATATTTCTTCTTTTGTAAAGAGAATAAATAGTGTAGCTGATTTGGTAGATAATGATATTATAGAAACTAAAAAAACAATTGCAAATCAATCACCAGAAAGAGCAGAAAATTTTAAAAGAACAGTTATGCTAACAGGAGTTAATGATTCATCAAAAGAAAATAAATTTGTGTCAGGAGCTTACAAATTAATAGAAGGAGAACATTTGGAAGAAAATGACAAAAGTAAGATTTTAATACATAAAGACTTAGCTGAAAAAAACAATTTGAAAATTGGAGATAAAATAAAAATTAAGTCCAATTTATTTGATGCAGATAATGAAAAAGGAGCAAATGAAACACTAGAAGTAGAAATAAAAGGAATTTTCGATGGCCACAATAAAAGTAGTGTAACTTCTGCACAAGAACTTTACGAAAATACATTAATAACAGATTTAGATACAGCTGCAAAAGTTTATGGAAACACAGAAGATACTGCAGTATATCAAGATGCAACATTTTTTGTAAAAGGTGATAAAAATTTGGATCAAGTCATTAAAAATATTAAAAAACTTGATATAAATTGGAAACAATACAATTTAATTAAAAGTTCAACAAATTATCCAGCACTACAACAATCAATATCTGGTATATATTCAATAGCAAACAAATTATTTGCTGCTTCATTAATATTTGCAGGTATTACAGTTTCATTATTATTACTTTTATGGATGAATGCTAGAAAAAAAGAAATAGCAATTTTTCTATCATTAGGAATATCAAAATTGAAAATTTTCGGACAATTTGTTGTTGAATTAGTATTTATATCTATCCCTGCTTATATAGGCTCATATTTCTTAGCGCTTTATACAGGAAACATGATAGGAAATAATATATTAAATAAAGTTACTGGAAATATAACAAAACAGATAGCAAAGCAATCGGCATCTAGTGGACTTGGTGGAGGAGCAGAAGTAGACGGCTTTAATAAAACTCTAACAAGCTTAGATATTAATATATTACCAAAATCAATAATATATGTAATTTTATTTATGTCTTTGGTACTTATAATATCTTTAGTGTTATCATCTATAAGTAGTTTAAAAAAGAGCCCAAAGGAATTGTTAATTGATACAAAGTAGATGACATAGTTTACAGATAATTAAATAATAAATAGTGTAAAAGCTAATAAGGATTTAGTTATGAATAAAGAAGAAATAATAAAATATTGTTTAACATTAGAAAATACATATAAGGATTGTCCTTTTCCAGATGATTTTGAATCTGTAACAATGAAACATTGTAAAGATAAAAAATGGTTTGCATTATTAATGAATGTAAATAATAAGTTATGCCTTAATGTTAAGACAGATCCAAATTATTCTGATATATTGAGAAATACTTATGATTATATAATACCTGCTTATCACATGAATAAGGAACATTGGAATACAATTATTATAGATGAAAAGGTGGACGAGGATTTAGTAAAAGAATTGATAGAACAAAGTTATCAATTGACAAAGTAAAGATAAATGCAAATAGTAATTTGGAAGTGAGATGATATTTTTGAATAAAGATATATTATTGTCTAATATAGATAAAATTCATACTACTGAAATGGGGATTGATAGAATTAAGAAGAATCTAAAATTGAATACTAATGATGTAGTTGAATTTTGTAAAAATAAAATTTTAGATAAGAATTGTAATATTTATAAGCAGGGTAAAAATTGGTATTGTGAAATTGATAATATTAAAATAACTATTAACTCTTATAGTTATACAATTATTACAGCACATTTAATCAAATAAATTACAATTTAGTAATTAGTTAGAAAAATAGTAATTTGAAAGAGAGTTATATAAAAGATAAGAAATAGTATTAGAAAGAAGGGAAAGAATATGTGTACAGCAGCAACTTATAAAACGAAAGATTTTTATTTTGGAAGAACATTGGATTATGAATTTTCATATGGAGATGAAGTAACAATAACACCGAGAAACTTTGAATTTAAATTTAGAGAAGTAGATGACATTAAGAGTCATTATGCGATAATTGGAATGGCATTTGTTACTGAAGATTATCCATTATATTACGATGCAATAAACGAAAAAGGGTTAGCAATAGCAGGTTTAAATTTTGTTGGAAATGCTCATTATAAAGAAAAACAGGAAGGAAAAGATAATGTTGCTCAATTTGAACTGATACCATGGATTTTAAGCCAATGTTCAAATGTAAATGAAGCTAGAAATTTGATTGAAAAAATGAATGTGTTAAATACTCCATTTAGTGATAAATTACCATTAGCTAGCTTACATTGGATTATTTCCGATAGCACACAATCAATAACTGTAGAGTCTGTTATTGATGGAATAAAAATATATGATAATCCAGTAGGGGTATTAACTAATAATCCATCTTTTGATAAGCAAATGTTTGCCTTAAATAATTATATGTATTTATCACCTAAATCTCCAGAGAATAAATTTAGTAAAGAATTAGATCTAAGTTTATATAGTAGAGGAATGGGAGCAATAGGTCTACCAGGTGATTTATCATCGCAATCAAGATTCATAAGAGTAGCGTATACTAAATTAAATTCTTTTTCTAAAGAAGATGAAAAATCAAGTGTTAGTCAATTTTTTCACATTTTAGGTAGCGTTGATCAACAAAGAGGATGCTGTGATTTAGGTGATGATAAATTTGAAATAACAATTTATACATCTTGCTGTAATGTAAATAAGGGAATTTATTATTATACAACATATGATAATCATCAAATAACAGCAGTTGATATGCACAAAGAAAATCTAGATAGTAATGTACTTATTCGTTATCCTTTGATAAAGGAAGAACAGATAAGAACTCAAAATTAATGTTTATTTATAAAGAAGATAAAAGTATTACATATAAAAATGAATTAGTATGAGGAGAAAAAATATGTGGATGGCAGTAAAAAGAGGAATTGTTGTAGCAATAGGTTTATTAATACAAATTCTATTAACATTATTTATATATTTAAAATTTGGAGAATTTATAAGTATTATTCAAGTAGTTTATGGTTTACTTAGTATTATAATTGTTTTAATGATTATCAAGTATAGTAAAAGATTAAGTAGCGATTTAATATGGATATTACTGATTATGCTTTTTCCATTAATTGGAACACTTCTATATATCATACTTAGTAATAATATGAAAAGAAGTAAAGTTTTAAAGAATATTAATGAAAATATAGAAAATGGTCAAAAATACTTAATACAAGATGAATTTATAAAAAAAGAAATCGATACTAAAAATTTAGGACAATTAAAATATATAAGTGAATTTGCAGGATTTCCTGTAACGAAAAACAATGAGATAAACTATTATTCTCTTGGTGATGACGTTTATCCTGTTATGTTAGAAGAACTAAAAAAAGCCAAAAAATTTATTTTTATAGAATATTTCATTATTAATAATGGTACTATGTGGCAAGAAATTTTAGATATATTAAAAGAAAAAGCAAATTCAGGACTAGATGTAAGAGTATTATATGATGATATGGGTTCTTTTGCTATGCTACCTAGTAATTATCCAAAATTACTGGGAAAATATGGAATAAAATGTATGCAATTTAATAAATTATCGCCATTTGCAGGTATTATTATGAATAATAGAGATCATAGAAAAATGATGATAATTGATGGACATACTGCTTTTTCTGGTGGAATTAATATTTCAGATGAATATATAAATATAAATAGTAAATTAGGAGTATGGAAAGATAATGGAATTAGGATAAAAGGTGAAGCTGTTTGGAATTTTACTGTTATGTTTCTAGAAATGTGGAATTCATTTAAAAAAGAAGATAATGATTATAATAAATACAAATATAATTTTACTGAAAAGTATAAGGAAAATGGTTTCGTTGTACCTTATGGGGAAAGTCCATTAGATGATATTATAACCGGCGAAGATATTTATCTAAATATTATCAATCAAGCGAAAAAGTATGTTTATATTTATACACCTTATTTAATTATTGATACAGATATGATAAATAGTTTAATCTTAGCTGCAAGAAGAGGAGTAGATGTCAGAATTGTTGTTCCTGGAATACCCGATAAAAAAATTGTATATGATTTAACCTCTTCTTATTTTTATACATTAATTAAAGGTGGAGTAAAAATTTATACTTATACGAATGGTTTTGTACATAGCAAAGTATTTTTATCCGATGATGAAATAGCAACTGTAGGAACAATAAACTTAGATTATAGAAGTTTATATTTACATTTTGAATGTGGTATTTATATGAAGGATACAAATGTAATAAAAGATATCAAAAAAGATTTTGAGGATTCCTTTAAAGAATCACATAAAGTAGATGAAAAAGAAGCAAAAAATGGTTTATTTAAAGGACTATGGCAAGCTATTTTAAGATTATTTGCTCCAATGATGTAAACGATATAATAAAATTAGATAAATAGAAAATTATAATTTGTTGAGAAAGCCGTTAAAATGATTTGCTTTTTTCATGATATAATATATGGTGTAAACAAAGCAAAAAATAGTAATTTGGAAGTGAGATGATATTTTTGAATAAAGATATATTATTGTCTAATATAGATAAAATTCATACTACTGAAATGGGGATTGATAGAATTAAGAAGAATCTAAAATTGAATACTAATGATGTAGTTGAATTTTGTAAAAATAAAATTTTAGATAAGAATTGTAATATTTATAAGCAGGGTAAAAATTGGTATTGTGAAATTGATAATATTAAAATAACTATTAACTCTTATAGTTATACAATTATTACAGCACATTTAATCAAATAAATTACAAGTTATAGGAGAAATAAATGATAAGAAAATTTGAAAAAAATGATATAAATCCTGTAATGCAAATATGGAAAAATGAAAATATAAAAGCTCATAAATTTATATCAAAAGAATATTGGGAAAATAATTATAATTATGTAAAAGAAATTCTACCAAGTGCAGAAATATATGTTTATGTTTTAAAAGAAAATATTGTAGGATTTATAGGAATAAATGAGAATTATATTGAAGGAATTTTTATTGATACAAATAATCAATGTAAAGGAATAGGAACATCTTTATTGAATAAAGTAAAAGAAAACAGAGATAATTTGACATTAAGTGTATATAAGAAAAATATAAATGCTATCAATTTTTATAAAAAGAATGATTTTATAATTACAAGCGAAAATATAGATAAAGATACAGCTGAAATAGAATACACAATGACTTGGAATAAGTAAGAGCCAAATTACAATTATTGTTGCTAAAACTAAATTTTAAAATGTGAGTTTTGTAATTCGCTCTAAATTTTAAAATAAAAAATTCTTGTAAAAATATTACATAAAAACAAAATATTCATTTCTTTTTATGAAGTTATGTATAAGCTTAAAATGTCCAAATTTTTGAGTAAAATAAACTTCTAAATTGGACATTTTTTATAATTAGAAAAAACAGCAATATCAATGATTTTAAACAAAATAGATGACATATTTTACTATACTGGGTAGGTGTGTGATAGTGAAAACTATTGCATAGCTACCCTTAGACTATTTATGAGCAAATGTTGATATATTAAAAAATATTAAAATAAATTTTAATATAAGGGAGAATTTTTATAAGAAAACAGATGTATATATAGTATAGGGAGAGTGAGTTGATATGAGTGAAACTTTCAAAATCAATATATACTTCGATGAAAAAGGTGAAGAGTTAGAAGGATTAATAAAACACTTAATAATTAATATCTTAAAAAAAGATATTTTTGAGCATTAAAATTTTATTCAACATAAGATATAATACAAATTAAATTCAAATTGTTTTATCCAAGCATAGGAGGGAGGAACAATGCTTGAACAATTAGAAAAAACAATATACAAGGTAGCAATATATATAAGGTTATCAAAAGAAGATGTAGATAGAGGCTATGATGAAAGTGAAAGTATAAAAAATCAAAGAACATTACTAACAGAATATGTGCAAAAATTAGGATGGAAGTACCAATTAAAAGATACATATATAGATCAAGGTTTTACAGGAACAAATTTTAATAGACCAGATTTTCAAAGAATGGTAAGAGATATAGAAAACGGAAAAATTAATATGGTTGTAACAAAAGATTTATCACGTTTAGGTCGTGATTATATAGAAACAGGCGAATATATAGAAAAATGGTTTCCAGAAAATAATGTAAGATATGTTTCAGTAACAGATGGAATAGATACTTTTGAAGCATCAAATAGCAACAATGATATTGCACCATTTAAATCAATATTAAATGATATGTATTCTAAAGATTTATCAAAGAAAATTAGAACAGCACTTCACACTATGCAAAAACAAGGAAAATGGGTGGGAGGAAAAACACCACTTGGATATACAAAAGACTCAAATGATAAAAATAAGTTAATAATTTATGAGCCAGAAGCTCAAATTGTAAGGACTATTTTTAATATGGCATCTAGCGGGAATCAAGTTGGAACAATAAGAGATTACTTAAACAATAGCAATATTCCAACGGTTAATAAATCAAGATATAATAAGGAAACGTTTTGGGAAAATAAAACAGTAAAAAACATATTAAAAAATAAAGCTTATATAGGCACAACTGTACAAAATAAAAGAAGTAGAATAAGTTATAAAAATAGAAAAATTAGACTAAATTCAGAAGAAAAATGGATTTTAGTAGAAAATACACATGAACCGATAATAGATAAAAAAGTATTTGATACTGTGCAAAAAATGGTAATAGTTCAAAATTACAATAGAAATGAAAAGAAAAATATGTTTTTATTAGATGGTTTACTTTTTTGCTACGAATGCAAACATAAAATAGGAGTAAGAGGAAAAAAGAATGGTAATTACTATATGGTATGTAATAATTATCGCAGAAATTCAAAATTAAAACTTTGCACATCACATGGTTTTAGCTATTCTAATTTAGAAGATACAGTAATTAATTATATTAAAAATTTATTTCAAAAAATAGATAGTGAAAAAATAGAATTAGAAGTAAAAAAGGGAATGACTAAATATGATTATGGAAAAGTACTTCAAAAACTAGAAAACGAGATAAAATTAATAAATAGCAATATTGACCAAATGTATATAGACAAATTAAATAATAAAATAAGTGAAGAAATGTATGAAAGATTATTGATAAAATTTGGTGATGAAATAAAACAAAAGGAAAAAGAATACATGGAAATTAAACAACAAAAAGAAGAATCAAAACAAGATAATACTGAGAAGATAAAAAGTGTTATACAAGAGTTTTTGAGTCTAAATAATCCAACATCAGAAATTATGAAAGTAATTATCAATAGAATTGAAATTCATCAAGATAAAAAGGTGGATTTATATTTTAATTTTAAACAATTAAATAACTTAAAAGAAAAAATATAAGGCTAATTTAATATTAAATTAGTCAAAAATAAAAATCATAACAGTCTATTTTTATATCAACCAGAAGGTATGGCAGTAGGAGTTGCTTTTGCCGGATTAATAGCACAAAACGCAGGTATAACATTAGCTGGAGCATTTGCTTTGGCGATAGGGATTGCAATTCAAAATATACCAGAAGGAGCAATAATTTCATTACCGCTTCTAGCAAGTGGAAAAGGAAAGTTTAGGTCTTTTATTGGAGGAGTTTTATCTGGTCTAGTAGAGCCGATAGGAGCCGTTATTACTATATTACTCACAAAAGTGATTGTACCAATATTACCATATTTATTGTCATTTGCTGCAGGTGCAATGATTTATGTGGTAGTAAATGAATTAATACCAGAAGCACAGTCAGAAAAAAAGTCTAGTTTAGTTACAATAGGTGTTGCTGTTGGATTTATTATAATGATGTTATTAGATGTAGCACTAGGGTAAATATTATGAGTTGTGTCGAAATTTGACGCACGATTTTAATAGACATACAAGAAGATTTAATGTTATAATATATAAAAGTCCTAAATATAAAATACTAAAACAGATTTATAAGAAAAGAAGGTAAGAGATTGCAATATATAACCAATCTAGACAAAAGTGAATAAAAGTTGTATAATAAAAGTACAATATAAATAGATTATTTGAAGTGGACAATAGTGCCATCCACACACCTTAATGGTCAAAAGAGATGCAGGAATTGGCACACCTGCCAAATAATCACAAAGAGTCTCCGTGTTAGAGAAATCTAGCACGGAGTAGTTTTATATTTAAAGAAATATTGAACAGAACAATATTTTGTGGTATAATAAAACATATCAAAATGATAGGAGAAACAGATGGAAAAGAATAATAAAGTATTATTAGGAATGAGTGGAGGAGTAGATAGTAGTGTATCAGCCTTGTTATTAAAGAATAGTGGATATGATGTAATAGGAGTTACACTAGAATTATTTGCGGGAAGCAGTTGCTGTAATACAAACACATATATGGATGCAAAAAATATATGTAATCAAATTGGGATACCACACTTTATATATAATTATCAAAAAGAATTTAAAGAAAATGTAATAAATGACTTTATTTGCTCGTATGCAAACTGTCAAACACCAAATCCATGTATAGAGTGTAATAAATATTTAAAATTTGGATATATGTACGAAAAGGCAAAAGAGCTAGGATGCTATTATGTAGCAACTGGACATTATGCTAAAACAGAATATAGTGAAAAATATGGAAGATGGGTTTTAAAAAAATCGAATTCGCTAAAAAAAGACCAGAGCTATGTTTTGTGGAACATTCCAAAAGATATAATTGAACATATAATATTTCCTTTGGCTGATTATGAGGACAAAGAAGAAATACGTCAGATAGCAAGAGATAACAATTTAAAAGTTGCTAATAAACCTGACAGTGAAGATATTTGTTTTATACCTGATGGAAATTATAAGAAATTTCTAGAAAATAATTCTGATATAAAACCTAAAATAGGAAATATAGTAAACTCAAAAGGAGAAATCCTTGGCAAACATACAGGACTATATAATTACACAATAGGACAAAGAAAAGGATTAGGAATATCTTATAAAGTACCACTATTTGTAATAGGTTTCAATAAGGAAAGAAATGAAGTAATCGTTGGAGAAGAGAGTGAATTATATAAGACTCATATGAAAGTGAATAATATAAATTTACTACTATTTGATAAACTAGATAATGAGATAGAAGTTGATGTAAAGATAAGATATTCTAGCAAACCAGCAAAAGCCACAATAAAACAAGTTTCTGATACAGAAATTGAAGTGGAATTTAAAGAACCACAAAGAGGAATAACACCAGGACAATCAGCTGTATTTTATATAGATGATGTTCTAGTTGGCGGAGGAAAGATACAGTAAAAAAGTAAAAAATGTCTTGATAAGACACTGATTTTTACAAAATGTATTGACAAAACTTTCAAATACTAGTATAATTTTATAGTACGTTAATAAGATATATATAATATATAACATAAGCGAAATGCAAGGGAGGTAGTAAAAATGGCACAACCAAAAAGAAGATGGTCAAAAGCAAGAACAGGATTAAGAAGATCAACATGGAAATTAGAAAATAAAAATTTAGTTGAATGTCCACATTGCCACGAAAAAATGATGCAACATAGAGTTTGCCCAAGTTGTGGTTACTATGATGGAAAAAAAGTACTATCAACAGAAACATCTGAAAACTAATATATTTTTTATAACAATACCAAAAGTATTGTTATTTTTTTATTTTCTATTTATTATTCTAAAATATAATGATATAATCTTTATAAAATTCAGACAAAGGAAATTACAGATGAAGAAGTTTTTTGATGATTTAAAAAATGATAAAATTATACATTACATATTAATATTTTTAGCAGCTGCAATAGCTGGAATACCACTAATAAACTTAAGAATATATGGAACAGATGACGGGTTTATCCATATTTTAAGAATTATGGGAGTAGATGAAATTTTAAAAAATGGAACATTTCCACCATATATTTGTTCAAGGTATTGTGATGGATTTGGATATGCTATAAATTTATTCTATCCACCATTAGTTACATATGGCCCTTTATTGTTTAAAATGTTTACAGGACATTATTATGACTGTTTAAAGATATATAGTTTTTTTACAATATTTATCTCTGGAATAACTATGTATAAGTTCGTATATGAAATAACAAAGAAAAGAGAAATTTCAGTTATTTCAGCAATAATATATATTTTTATTCCATATAGATTAGAAAGTATATACAACAGATTTGCAATAGGAGAATTTTCGACATTTATGTTTTTACCGCTTCTATTCTTAGGATTATATAACCTACTTAATGGAGATGGTAAAAAGCATTATTATATAGCAATTTCCGCTTCTTTATTAATGCTAACACATACAATAACAACCTTCTATGCTGCATTATTCTCACTCTTATATATATTGTTAAATATTAAGAAAATAAATAAAACAATAATAAAGAAACTTGCAATAAATCTAGTTTTTGTATTATTAATAACCGCATTCTTTTCAATACCACTAATAGAACATAAATTGGCTGGGGATTATATAATACTTGATTCATGGAAAATGCATTCAACTCCGCACGAAGTATATGAGTCAACAGTTCCTATAAAGTATTTCTTTACTGGAATTATGGAAAAATCTGATATGGATTATAAGTTGGGAGTACCATTAATAATATTAATATTATTAGGTCTTCCAGTATTGAAGAAAATTAACAAAGACTATAAAAACGAATATTTAATAATGCTATTAATAGCTGTCTTGTCACTATTAATGACTACAAAATATTTCTTATGGTTGTACGTGCCTCAGTTCTTTACAAGACTTCAATTTGCTTGGAGAATGCTTACATTCTTTGAATTTGCAATATCAATAGTTGCAGCAATTAATTTATATACTTTAATTGAATTGTTACCAAAACAGAATTTCAAAAATTGGGCTTTGTTAATATCGATAATTTTAATAATTATTAGCATGGCAAAGATTAATTATGATTATAAATACGAAAAGCCAAAAACTTTATCAGATGAAAGTTATGAACAGGACAGAATGAATCAAGAAACTATTTCGTATATGCAAATAAATAGAGAGTATTTACCCAATAACACCAAGAACTCTGACATATCAAAAAGAGATAAAGGAATTATTATTGTAGAAGGTTCAGCAGACATTATACAAGAGAACAAAGAAGGCTTAACATTATCAGCCAAAGTGACAAACATAGAGAAAGACACTACATTAGAATTGCCATATCTATATTATTTAGGATATGAAGTAAAAATTAATGGAAACAAAATAAATTATTTTGAGTCTAATAATGGATTTATTGCTATTAAGATAGATGAAGATATGAGCCAAGCAGATGTAACAGTTTCATATACTGGAACCACCTTAGAAAAAGTTTCTTATGTTATATCTCTACTTGCTTTTATAGGTTTTATAGGATATTTAATAAAAGAGAAAAGGAAGCAGAATGAAAAATCTAATTAAATATTGTAAGGAGAAAGAAACTATAAATTATATACTAATAATTATTGCTTCGATAATTATTAGTATTCCTCTTGCAAACAAAAATTTAAATATTTATAGAGACGATGGGATTCAACATATATGTAGAATAATTGGAACAGAACAGACATTAGCTGATAAGCAGTTCTTGCCGATGATAATGTCTAATTTATGCAATAACTTTGGGTATTCTTGGAATATATTTTATTCTCCACTAACAGCATATATGTCTGTAGTGTTTAGAATATTTAATTTCTCGCATGTAAATTGCCTAAAATTATGCATGTTTGTGATAGTTTTGCTATCGGGAATCACAATGTACAAGTTTGCATTAAGAATTACAAAAAATAAGAAATTGGCTACATTAGCGAGTATCATTTATATATTAGCTCCATATAGAATAACAGATATGTATATAAGAACCGCTCTTGCAGAACTTGCGTCATTTATCTTTATTCCGATTGTATTTGAAGGATTGTATATAATAGTAAATGAAGAGAAAAAGTCTTATAAATTAGCGTTAGGAGCAGCGGGACTTATTTTAACACATCAAGTAATTGCTATGTATACAGCTATTATATGTTTTATATATTTAATAGTATTTTTCAAAAAGCTAAAGAGCAAAACAGTACTAAAAAACATTGGCGTAAATCTACTATTCTGCATATTAATGACATCTTTTTATTGGGTAGGATTATTACAACATTACCTTAACACAAGTTATGAGGTCTTTGTTCCCGGAAGAATGGAAAGGGAAGAGGTACTAATATTTTATAAAGCGAAGTTCTCTCAGTTATTTATTACAAATAGCGAGCAAACAATGATATATGCAATAGGATTATTATCAGTAATTGGATTAGTGCTAACGCCAATAGCTTATAAAAAAATACCAAAAGAATATAAAAAAACATATATGTTTTTCTTAATAGCAGGAATTATTTTGATAGGAATGACACTAAGTATATTTCCATTCGAAAAACTTCCACAAGCTCTTACAATGTTGCAATTTACATTTAGACTATTTACATTCACATCATTCTTCTTTGCCTTTGTAGTAGCAACGAACTTTGCAATATTAATAAAGAACTTCAAAACACTTGATATAGTGGTGCTATTAACAATAAGTATCTTATTACTAGTACCATACAAATCGAAATTAGATTTTAATCTGCAAGAAAATGAAGAACGACTAATAAATGGTGTAAGAGTTACAGAAAATACGGGAAGAGTTCATGCTGGAATGGCTAGTATGGAATATTTGCCAACAAAAGCATTTAAGAATTTGAAACATATTGCAAATAGAAAAGATGAAGTGATAGTATTGGATAATGACGAAGCGGTTATATCTGACTATACTAAACAAAATTCTAATATGAACTGCAAAATATTAAATGTTAAGAAAGAAACAACAATAGAACTTCCATATATTTATTATCTTGGATATAGAGTATATGCCAATGATCAAGAGATAAAATACACAGAATCAGATAATGGACTTATCCAAATAAATATAGCCCAAGACTCACAAATAAAAGTTAAATATTTAGGAACAAATGAAATGTTAATAAGCTATGCAGTATCAATAATTTCATTTGCAACGATAATTGTTCTGAATCATAAGAATAAAGACTAAAAAACTTGTTATTTTCGTTAAAATATAGTAAAATAAATAGGCAATAAAAATGAAGAAGGTGAATTTAATGTCAAAACCAATGGTAGCAATTGTTGGAAGACCAAATGTAGGTAAATCAACATTTTTTAATTATATAATAGGAAAAAGAGTTTCTATAGTAGAAGATACTCCTGGTGTTACAAGAGATAGAGTATATGGGGAAGCTTCTTGGAGAGGAAGAAACTTTACATTAATAGATACAGGTGGAATTGATTTTAGCGAAGAAGATGATATTTCTGTTCAAATGAAACAACAAGCAGATATAGCAATATCAATGGCTGATGTAATATTATTTGTAACAGATGCAAAACAGGGAATTACAAGCTCTGACAATGAGATTGCGTTAATGCTTAGAAAATCAAACAAACCAATTATTTTAGTATGTAATAAAGCTGATAATTATGGAAAAGATTCTCCAGAAATATATGAATTTTATAATTTGGGACTAGGAGATCCATATAGAGTATCTGCAGTTAATGCAATAGGTATTGGAGATGTATTAGACGCAATATATGATAACTTACCAGAAGCTCAAGAAGGAGAAGATGATTCTTTAGAGATAAAAGTAGCTGTTATAGGTAAACCAAATGTTGGAAAGTCATCTCTAATAAACAAGATTTTAGGTGAGAATAGATTAATTGTAAGCAATGTAGCAGGAACTACTAGAGATGCTATAGATTCTAATTTTGAAAATCAATATGGCAAATATGTACTTATAGATACAGCGGGATTAAGAAGACATAGCAAAGTTGATGAAAAAATCGAGAAATACAGTGTAGCAAGGACTTTACTTGCAATAGAGAGAGCAGATGTTTGTATTCTTATGATAGATGCTAATGAAGGAGTTACTGAACAAGATACAAAAATAGCAGGAGAGGCTCACGAAGCAGGAAAAGGTGTTATAATAGCAGTCAACAAATGGGATGAATATGAAAAGACAAATGGAACATTAGAAAAGTACACAAAAGCTGTATATGAGAAAATACCATACTTATCATATGCACCAATATTATTTATATCAGCAAAAACAGGACAAAGAGTAGACAAGCTATTTAGCTTAATAAATAAGGTCGCTGAACAAAATGCTTTAAGAGTTTCAACATCAGTTTTAAACCAAGTACTAGCAGAAGCGGTTACAGTTGTTCAACCACCAACAGATAAAGGCAGAAGACTAAAAATATACTATATGACACAAGCTACAACAAAACCACCAACATTTGTCGTATTTGTAAATGACAAAAAGTTGTTCCATTTCTCTTATGAGAGATACCTAGTAAATCAACTAAGAAAAGAGTTTGGATTGGTGGGGACGCCTGTTAGAATGATTGTTAGAGAAAAGCTTGAAAAAGGGGAAGGTAGCAATACAAAATAAAAAACTATAAGATAAAATAAGGAGAGTGATCTATATGTTAAAATACATATTAGTAGTAATCATTGCATATTTATTAGGAAGCATTAGTTTTTCAGTTATAATTAGTAAGAAATTAGCTGGATTTGATGTTAGAGAAAAAGGAAGCGGAAATGCAGGAAGCACAAACGTTTTAAGAACAGTTGGAAAAAAAGGAGCAATATTAACTCTTATTTGTGATTGCTTAAAAGGAGTAATTGCAGTTTTAATAGCTTATATAGTAAGCAAGACAACACAAAACACAGATGGAGCATTACTTGTACAATTAGCAGGACTTGCCGTTGTTCTAGGGCATACATTTCCTATATTCTTTAATTTTAAAGGCGGAAAAGGTGTAGCAACATCTCTTGGAGTATTATTAATAATAAACTGGCAAATTGGTTTAATATGCTTGGTATTTGCTTTGCTATTAATGGCATTAACAAGATTTGTTTCACTTGGTTCAGTATCTGCTGCAATACTATTTCCAGTGCTAACAATATTCATACATTCACATTATATTGTAGATGGAAGTTATATAATATTTGCACTTCTTCTTGGAGCATTTGTTGTATTTAACCATAGAGCAAATGTTAAAAGATTATTAGAAGGTAAAGAAAACAAATTAAGTTTTAAGGGAACAAAATAAATTAAAGAGGATAATCATATGAAAAATATAGCTATAATTGGAAGCGGAACTTGGGGAGTTGCGTTGGCAATACATTTATCTAAAAAGGGAAATAAAATAAAAATTTGGTCTTTTTCGGAAGAGGAAGCTAATACTTTAAATACAGAAAGAAAATGCAAGTTTCTGCCAGAGGCTGTTATAGATGAAAATATCACGTGCTATACAGATATGAAAACTGTAATTGATGGTTCTGATATAATTTTACACGTTACTCCTTCAAAATTTGTTAGAGAAACAATTAAAAAATATGAGAAATATGTAACAAATCAGCCAGTAATAATGTGTTCTAAAGGATTTGAAGCAGATACACTTTGTACATTAAGCCAAGTAATCGAGCAAGAGATGCCAAATGTTAAATATGGTATCTTTTCAGGACCAAGTCACGCAGAGGAAGTATCTCTTGGAATACCAACAGCAATTGTCATTGCATCTAAAGATGTTGATATACAAGATATGGTACAACAATTATTTATGAATGAAAAGATGAGAGTGTACACTTCTGATGATGTTACAGGAGTTGAACTTGGAGGAGCTTTAAAGAATATAATTGCATTTTGTGCAGGAATTGCTACTGAAATTAATCTTGGAGATAATACTTTTGCAGCATTAGTTTCAAGAGGATTAGTAGAACTAACAAGACTTGGAATGGCAATGGGAGGAAAACACGATACATTCTATGGACTTTCAGGACTTGGAGATCTAATTGTAACTTGTATGAGTGAACATAGCAGAAATAGAAGAGCAGGAAGATTAATCGGAAAGGGTTATACAATAGAAGAAGCTAAAAAAGAAATAGGAATGGTAATTGAGAGTATAGATAATATAGAAGTTGCATATAAATTATCAAAAAAATATAATATAGAAATGCCTATTGTAAATGCTGTGTATGACATACTATATAATGGACTAGAACCTTCAAAGGCTGTTACAATATTAATGACAAGAGATAAGAAATCGGAATAATTTAATAAGGATATCTTTCGTATAAATACCTAATGATGCTATCAGCGTTGTTAGGTGTTATATTTATATATACGCCTTTATCAATACTAATCCACATGGCTAATTCAAAACTATCAATATTATCAGCAAACACGCCAAGCATAGTAGCCATTTCTACAGGATTTGGAAATTCTTGTTTCCATTCTAAGGAATGATAATCTATGCCTAAATTGGTTATATTATTATAGTACCTTGTCAAAAAATTAAATATTTCTCCATCTTTTTGACTATAAAATTTCGCGACTGAATACATAAATTTCACTCCTTTCAAAATTTATAATTATTATTTGTTTTATAAAAATTTATATACATAGAATAAAATGTAATTATTTTGGCAAAATAAAAATAAAAATGGGGGAAATGATGAAAAAATATTCATGGATTAAGTATTTAATTATTTCGTTTATAATAGTCGTTATTATCACTATTGCAATGATATTTTTATATCAAAAAACTACTGCTAAGTCCTTAGATATTAATGATAAAATTACAGATGAGCTAACTTATTTAGATACAACATTAATTTCTATGCTTAATGGGTTAAGTAACCTAAATACGGCAAGTCTTTTAATTAGCAATGAAAGTAGTGGCTCTGGTTCACAAAGCACTTCTCAAGGAAGTGAATCTTCTGAAGGTTCGTCAAGTGAAGATTCTAGTGATAGCCAAGGTTCTGGCAATCAAAGCAAGCAACAAAACATAGAAAAATATGAATTGATGCAAGAGCCAGTACTTGATAAAGATAAAAATGATATAGATTGGAGAGAATTAGAAGATACGGCAGAAAGTTTATATAATTCTTGGGCAACTATTACTATTGACTTAAATTCACAAAATGTTTCAAAAAATGATATTTTAATGTTTAATACTAACTTGGATAATTTAATGAATTCCTTAAAAAACAAAGATAAGAAGAATTCCAAAATATGTTTGGCTAATTTGTATAGTAGTCTTCCTAAATATATGGAGCAAACTTCGCAAGATTCAAATGCCATTAGCTTTAGAAGAGTGAAATCAAATGTTCTGTTTTCGTATGCCATGCTAGATACTGGGGACTGGGATAGCATTAATAAGTTTTTATCTCAGGCGGAAGCGGATTTGAAAAATCTAATGGAAACAGGAAATGTAAATGGAAATTTCAAAAAGTCGACAGTAGATAAATCTTATGTTTTATTAAGAGAACTCATTAAAACGGGGAATGAAAAAAACATAGACTTATTTTATGTAAAATACATGAATTTAATAGCTGAACTTGAAAAAGTCTGAACTGAATACTGCTTCGGGTCTTTCTTTTGACTTATTTGGAAAAATATGTTATAATAAGAATGTTTGAAGGCAGGAAGAAAAACGGTTTTAATTAAAATCAATGAAAAAAGGAGAGACTAGAATGAAAACCCAAAAAACCCGGCAACAAAGAAAGAAATCAGCATATGACTGGTTTCTGAGAGTGACATTATGTGTCTTCATCATCATTGCTATTGTGCTTGTTGGAATGCAAATCAGAAACAAATATGTTTTCCTTCAAAGCACATTCATCAATCAGGTGGACTGCTCTAACCTAACAGTTAAGCAGGCAGAGGGAAAAATTAAAAATGAGCTGTTTGACACGGCTACAATAACATTTTCCCATGGAGATAACAAATTTGTTGTAACTCTTAGCAAATTGAACCCTAGTTTCAACAAAACAGACCTAACAGAAGATCTTAAACAAATCATGAAAGGGCAAGACTCTTTTAAGAATCTTCCGTTTCAAGAAGAAGCAATCGAAAATCTTTACAGTGTGGACGCAGAAGCTCTAAAAAAATTCTTAGACGGGACAGGCTTTAGTTCTTCTAGCAATTTTAATGCACAGATTGAATGGAATAGTGACAAAAACAAATATGTTATTGTAGACGAGGTTGCTAATGCTGGAATGACGTTAGACCAAATGACTGATTATACAGTAAATAACATCAATAACGGAGTAACCAATATTGATTTTAAGAAACTGCAAAAAAGTCTGTGGTCTGAAAGAAAAGACACATTAGTAGAGAGTCTGAATCATATTAACCAAATAATTGCTGATACAAATCTGCAATTTGTGTTAAATGACGAAACTATTTGTTCTCTTGATGCAAGCACTATAAAGAATTGGGTCAAAATGGATGATGAGGGACAACCTTTTATTCAGATTGATGGCAATGTCAAAGAATTCGTCGCAAAAGTTGCCCAAATAGTCGAAAATAAAAAGCATCCCACATATTTCCAGCCTAGTGGACTCGATCGGCAGATTGAAATTGGTGGTCTAACCAATTATGTGATTGACCAAGACAAGTATTCAAATTGGATAAAATCTAATTTGGGAGAAACGCAGGAAACAACCATTTCTGCGAAAGCAACCCCATTAAGTGATTACATTGAATTGGACATCACAAGACAAACAGTCTGGCTGTATCGCAATGGAGAGTGTATCATGACATCTCCGTGCGTTACTGGAAATCTTGCAACAGGGCATGGCACAAGGACAGGAGTCTTTTCAGTCTATGAAATGACTACTGATGAAACGCTCAGGGGCTATGAAAATGACAAAACACCATACAGGTCACATGTAGACCGTTGGATGGAGTTCGATAATGGCAATGGTTTTCATGATGCAAAATGGCGCTATGGCGTTTTCGGTGGGGATATCTATAAAACAAATGGTTCCCATGGTTGCGTCAATATGCCAGTAGACAAAGCCAAGTTCTTATATAGCAACATTTGGCTCGGATATACGGTAATTATTTATAAGTCATAAAAGCTTACAGCGGAGCAGGATTAATAATCTTGCTCCGCTCTCCTTTTTGAGATTTGATAATAGACACATAGTATTAAACAGTACAAGTTATATACAAAGATGAAACCAAACTAGCATTTAAATAGATAAAGAGGAATATGAGCTGGCTTATAGAGAGGACGATAAGTTAATGCAAGAATTATTAAAAAAAGAAAACAAATTTGTAAAAAGGGGATTAATTGATTATTACAAATATAGAAAAAATATTATATAAAGCTATAACATGGAGAAGGTGAACGGAAAACCATTAGTGTCAAGAAGCTCGGCAAAAACTAGATCCATTTGACTTTTTGAGCGTTTTAGAGTAAAATAGAAAAAGAGAGTAAATTAAATGGTCGCGTATAGCAAGGTCGAAAGGCAGCGTACGAGGAAAGTCCGGGCTCCACAGAGCAATAATGCTGGATAACGTCCAGTGAGGGTAACCTTAAGGAAAGTGCAACAGAAAACAACCGCCAGAAATGGTAAGGGTGAAAAGGCGAGGTAAGAGCTCACCGCTAATATGGTGACATATTAGGCTGTGTAAACCCCATTTGGAGCAACACCGAGACAAGAAGGCTAAGACTGCTCGTCATCTTCTTAATTTGGTGGCTTGAAACATATAGTAATATATGTGCTAGATAAATGGCCATTCTAGACAGAACCCGGCTTACAGATTTACTTTTATATATTAAAAATACCACTACTATATGACATATAGTAGTGTTTTTAATTGACTGTATTTTTATGTTATTTAAATATTGTACTTTTTGGTTTTTCAATATATAATAGACTTGTTAATAATATCAAAAGGAGGTAATTTAGCGAATGTCTTTCATTGATAAAATAAAAGAAGAAGCAAAAAAAGATATTAAAACAATTGTACTACCAGAAAGCGAAGATATAAGAGTATTACAAGCAGCACAAACAATAACAAGCGAAAACATTGCAAACATTGTTTTGATTGGAGATGCTAAAATAATAAAAGAGACTGCTTTAAAAAACAATCTGGACTTGTCAGGAGTTACAATAATAAACCCAAACACCTTTGATAATTTTAGTAAATACGCAAACGATTTATATGAACTTAGAAAAAACAAGGGGATGACATTAAATCAAGCAAAAAAGATATTAAAAGACAATAGTAGATATTTTGCTACAATGATGGTGAAAGAGGAAGATGCAGATGGATTTGTTTCAGGTGCTTCTCATCCTACATCAGACACACTAAAACCAGCACTTCAAATATTAAAAACAGCACCTAATACAAAATTGGTTTCTGCCTTTTTTGTAATGGCTCTTCCAGATAAAGAGTTTGGAGAAGATGGAGTATTTGTATTTGCGGATTGCGGATTAAATGAATATCCTGATGCTGATGCACTTTCAGAAATTGCAATTTCGTCAGCTAAAAGTTTTAAAGAACTTATTGGAGCAGAACCTAAAGTTGCAATGCTTTCATATTCTACCCTAGGAAGCGCATCATCGCCATTAACAGAAAAAGTTGTAGAAGCAACTTCTCTATTGAAAAGCAAAGAACCAGACTTAATATGTGATGGAGAAATACAATTAGATGCAGCAATAATCCCAGAAGTTGCAAAGCTAAAAGCTCCAAACAGCAATCTAAAAGGAAAAGCAAATATATTGATATTCCCAGATTTGGATGCTGGAAATATTGGTTATAAATTAACTCAAAGATTTGGTCATGCAGAGGCCTATGGTCCACTTTGTCAAGGAACATCAAGACCTGTAAATGACTTGTCAAGAGGATGTAGTGCAAGCGACATAGTCGGAGTAGTTGCGATAACTGCAGTCCAAGCACAACATCAAAGTAAATAATATAAAAGAAAGGATACAATAAACATGAAAATTTTAGTTTTAAATTGTGGAAGCTCATCTTTGAAATATCAACTATTAGATATGAGCACAGAGAGAGTTATAGCAAAAGGAAATTTTGAGAGAATAGGAGAAAAAGAATCATTTTTAACACATAAAATGAATGGGGAAAAATACGTATATAACGAAGTTGCAATGAACCATGAAGAAGCTCTAAATTTAATTATGAAAGAGTTACAAAACCCAGATCATAGAGCAATAGAGAATCTCTCAGAAATCAATGCCATTGGTCATAGAGTTGTTGCAGGAGGAGAAATATTTGATAAATCTGTGATTATAGACGAAAAAACTTTAAAAGGAATTGAAGCTTGTTCAAAATTAGCACCATTACATAATCCAGCAGCAATTTTGGGAATCAAAGCTTGTCAAAAGGCAATGCCAGGTGTTCCAATGGTTGCAGCGTTTGACACAGCGTTCCATCAAACAATGCCAAAAGAAAATTACTTATACCCAATTCCATATGAATACTATGAAAAATATGGAATTAGAAAATACGGAGCTCATGGAACTTCTCATAAATATGTTACACAAAGAGTAGAAAAATTAATGAATAAGGACATTAAAGCCTTGAAAATAGTAACATGCCATTTAGGCCAAGGAGCTAGCCTTTGTGCTGTTCAAGGCGGTAAAAGTGTAGATACATCTATGGGATTAACTCCTCTTGGTGGAATAACTATGGTTACTCGCTCAGGAGACTTAGACCCTTCTGTTGTAACAGCAATTATGAAAAAAGAAAATCTAACCGCAGATGAAGTAGAAAGTATATTAAATAAAAAATCAGGATTAACAGCTGTTTCAAAATTAGTTCCAGATTTCAGAGAAATCGAAAATGCTTCTAATGAGGGAAATGAAGACGCAATTATTGCAATCAATAAATTTGTATCTATAATAGCTCAATATATTGCTAGATATGCGGCAGTCATGGAAGGTATTGATGCAGTGGTATTTACTGGCGGTATTGGAGAGAATCAATTTAGAATAAGAAGTAAAATCTGCAAAAAACTAAAATTTATGGGACTTGACTTAGACGAAGAAAAGAATAATGAGTTTAGAAGTGAAGGAAAAATATCTAAAGAAGATTCAAAAGTTGAGATTTGGGTAGTTCCAACAGATGAAGAATTAATGATTGCACAAGACACACTAGACCTAATAAAATAATTTATAATGGTTACATTGTATTTTTTAACACTAAATTTTAACTTAATATATCCTAATTACGAAGTGAATGTATATTTATTTTTAGTACAAACTTGTGTGGGGACCGACAAGGTAGCAAATGTAGAAAAACCGACAAGGCATTGCCGGTTTTTCTTATACATTTGGTTAGCAGTCTTGTAACCATTATAAATTAGCTAATGGGTTGTCTTCGACTGCGTGTCTAACTTGTTCATTATTGACATGTGTATAAATCTGAGTAGTAGATATACTCTCGTGACCTAATAATTCTTGTAAAGCTCTTATATCAACATTTCCATACTGATACATTAAAGTAGCTGCTGTGTGTCTTAATTTATGTACAGAGTATTTATTAGCATCTAAACCTGCTTTTAACAATTCTTGTTTTACAATATATTGAACAGTTCTTCTACTAATTCTTTCTAATCTTTCGCTTAAGAATAATGCATCTTCAGAACCTGATTTAATTCCTGTTCTAGGGCGTACTGCTAAATAAGAATTTATAGCATTAACACAGGCTTTATTCAAGTAGATAGTTCTTTCTTTGTTACCTTTACCAATAACATTTAATTTATCCTCAGAAAAAACAATGTCTTTAATATTTATTCCAACTAGTTCTGATAAACGAATACCACAGTTCAAAAATAATGTTATAATAGCAAAATCTCTTTCATTATTTCTATCATTCGTATTACTTGCGACTTCTAAAAGTTTTTTACTATCATCTAAAGATAAATATTTAGGCATTCTTTTACCAAGTTTAGGTGATTCTAAATTCATTGCTGGATTTTGATTTATCATACCTTTTTGAGCCAAGTATTTAAAAAACACTCTAATGCTTGCCGCTTTTCTAGCCCTGGTAGCAGGTTTGCTGTCAAACGTGTTTGTTAAATAAAATAAATATGCGTGAATATCATCTAAAGTAACTTTATTCATTGTTTCTAATGTCATGGAATGAATATCTATATCATCTAAATTTTTTTCTGTTGTCAATCTTAAATGATACATGAGATACTTTAAAAATCTATTAAGGTCATAATTATATTCTTTTATTGTATTAGGCGACTTATTTAATATCGTCGTAGTATAGTCTAAAAAAGAATTCAAAAATTCTGGATTTCCTTCTGTATTTATCATAAATATACCTTCCTTAAATTTTGCCCAATTCTACAAAGGGAAGAGAGCGATTAAATTTATCTATATTATATAGTTTTAATAAAAAAAGTACAAGTATATTAGAAACTTTTAATTATCCAAATCTTAATATATTCATTTTATTATAAATATCTTCTTGGGAAATACTAGAATTGCTAATATTAGATAATCCTCAGCATCTTGCAAAACAAGATAAAAATCAATTTGCCAAAAAGTCACGGAAAAAATGGCAAAAGTGATAGAAAAAATTTTTATTTATGATAATATATTTAAGAAGGAGGAGATTATGGAGAAGAATAATACAAAGAAAATAATCATAGCAGTAAGCGTAGTTGTAGCTGTTGCAATTCTTATAATAGGACGTATTTTAATAGGTAGAAATATGAAAAGTGGTAATTTAAATATAGGTAAAAAAGACAAAGTGGAAATAAAACCAAGTGAAACTAAAAATATACAGTTCACTGATTTTGATAATGGGCTTATAAAATTAAAAGTTCCAGAGGGATGGAAAGTAGACACTGTTGGAGATTATATTCATTACACTATAAAAGTATATGACCCAGAAAATCCAACATATCAGTTCTTCTTAAATCTAAAGACAGAAGGATATAACAAATCACAAGAAGCAAAGGACTTTCAACAAAGATATTATCCAAACAGCATGTTTGCAAAAACATCAGTAATTGCTGAAAAAACAACAGAAGGTTTTTATAAGATTTTTAATGATCTAGGAACTTTAAATAATAGTGCAACATTTACATTCCCAACTTTAACAGATTTTACAGTTCTTGATAATTTAGGACCTGCATCAATAGGTGGAGATGTGCTAAGAGCTAGCTTTAAAGATGTAAATGGTAAAGATGCAGAGGGAATATTCACAGCATATGTATATGATCCAGGACCATACTATGTAAATGAATATGTTATGTCAGGAAAACAAATTGATATATATTATCTAAACGTATATAACACAATGTTTATTTCTGCTCCAAAAGATAAGCTTGTAGATTGGGAACAAACATTATCTACAATAAACGCATCTTTGGAATTCACAGACACATTTATGAATCAGTATGGAAACCAACAAGATGCCGTTATGCAAAACTTTCAAAGTGTAAGAGCTATATGTAATCAAACGTCTGACATAATAATGTCAGCTTGGGAATCAAGAAGTGCTGCTTATGATAGAATGAGCCAAAAACAAAGTGATGCAACTCTTGGATACGAAAGAGTATATGATACAGATACAGGCGAAATATACAAGGCATACAATGGATTTACAGACGATTATCAAGGAAATAGATATCAATCAATAACAGATGATATGTACACAAAACCAACAGATGGATACATTGAACGAGTTTATTAAAAGTATGAATTGATTAATATTGATTAAAAATCACGATAAAAATAGTTAACTAGGAGAAAAATTAATCTCCTAGTTTTTTACATTTTTGTATAATGATACTTAAATAGCGGTTGACTTTTGAAAAAATTTCATATAAAATAGATAAGTTGGTTGTAAAAAATATAGGAAAGAGAGGAAAAAATGGAAAAAGAAGAAAATATATTAGGAAAAGAAAAAATAGGAAAATTAATTAGAAAATTTTCAATTCCTTGCATAATTTCTATGTTGGTAAACTCACTATATAATATAGTAGACCAAATCTTTATAGGGCAGGGAGTAGGCTTTTTAGGAAACGGAGCCACAAATGTAGTTTTTCCTCTAGTAATGATAGGGCTTGCATTCTCATTAATGTTTGGAGATGGCTCGTCTGCATATTTAAGCCTAAAACTTGGAGAAAAGAAGAAAAAAGAAGCAGAAGTAGGAGTAGGTAACGGAATATTAATTTCAGCAATTGTTTCAGTATTGTTCTGCGTACTTACACTAATATTCTTACCACAATTATTAAAATTATTTGGATGTACAGAAAACTTAAAAGAATTTGCGACAACATATGGTACAATTATAGCAATTGGCTTTCCTTTCTCAATGATAGGAACAACCTTGAACTCAATAATAAGAGCTGATGGTAGTCCAAAATATTCAATGATAAGCATGTTAACGGGAGCAATATTAAATACAATATTAGATCCGTTATTTATATTTACATTTAATCAAGGAGTAGCAGGAGCAGCTATAGCTACAGTTATAAGTCAATTTGTAACATTTATACTAAACGTTGCATACATAAAGAAATTCAAAACAATAAAATTATCAAAAGAGTGCTTTAAATTAAAAGCGTCTGTATGCAGAAAGGTTGTAGCACTTGGAATAAGCAGTTTTATTACTCAAATGAGCTTTGTTTGCGTTATGACAGTTGAAAATAATCTACTTGGAAAATATGGAGAACAAAGTAAATATGGAGCAGAAATTCCTATTACAGTTATTGGAATTGTAATGAAAATAAATCAAATATTAAATAGTATAATAATTGGTATTGCAGTAGGAAGCCAACCAATATTAGGATACAATTACGGTGCTAAGAAGTTCGATAGAGTTAAAGAAACTTTAAAAATTGTACTAGGACTAAGCACAATAATAAGCACAATAGCATTTATCTTGTTCCAAACAATACCAGATAAACTAATATTAATATTTGGAAGTGGCGATTCAAATTATATGGAATTTGCTTGTTTAGCATTTAGAAAATACTTACTATTATGTATATGTAACGGTGTTCAAATACCTTCAGGAATATTCTTCCAGGCAATTGGAAAAAGTACAAAGAGTGTAATATTATCTTTATCAAGACAAATAGCAATATTAATTCCTGCAATGGTAATTCTAAGCCATTTCTATGGAATTATGGGAATCTTAAGTGCAGGACCAGTTGCAGATGGTCTAGCATTTGTGTTAGCTATGATATTATTAATTAAAGAAACAAAGCAACTAAAAGCTAATAGCAAAGCTTCAGAAAATATCGAATACGAGCAATTACCTGAAAAACAAAACACGGACAGCAAAATAGTTATAACTATTGCAAGAGAATATGGTTCTGGCGGAAGATATATCGGAAGATTAGTAGCTGAAAAACTTGGGATAAAGCTATATGATAAAGAATTTATAGAAAAGTTAGCAGAAAAAACAGGCTTATCAACAGAATATATAGAGAGCAATGAACAAAAAAGAACTGCCTTAGATAACTTTAATAATGGCTATTACTCTGGATTAAACAATTCTGATGAGTTATTCATAAAAGAATCAAACCTTATCAAGAAACTAGCAAACAAAGAGTCTTGTGTAATTATAGGAAGATGCGCAGACTTCATTCTAAAAGACAATAAAAATGTAATTAAAATATTTATAAATAATAATATGGAAAATAAAATCAAAAGAGCAACAGAGTTTTATGGAATGAATAAAGAAAAAGCAGAAAAGGAAATTGCAAGAATAAACAAACTAAGAGCAAATCATTATAAATATTATACAGAAAGAGAATGGAAAGATCCTTCTAATTACAATATCTGTATTAATAGTGATGCTGTTGGAATTGATAATGCTGTTGAACTTATATGTAATGTTGTAAAAATGGAAACAGTAAAAAAGTAATAAACAAATTAAAAAGAAGTAAGTAGCGAATAAAATATATACTTCTCTAATTTTTTTAAAGTTAATAAATCTAACTTAAAACATAGACCAATATTTGTTCTTATTATAAAATATGTGAAATAGTATAAATTTATAAAAAAGAATTGTAGAAAACACTAAATATTGATAGAATGTTTTTATCAGAAAAAAATAACATTCAGAGAAGGTATCTCTTATGTATTCAATTATACAAAAAATTTATGCTATCAATATTTGCAAAATAAATTGACAAAAAATGTTGTTATGGTAAAATAATTTTAGAAAAGTAGTTTTGATATTTATTGAAGATAAATATTGTAACTTAGGGAGTGAATTCTATTATGAGTAATCTAACTTTTTTGACACAAGAGCAGTGTTTTGGAAGTGAAAAATTAGATATATTACAAAAAAGAGGAACAACAGCAGCAATAACTGATTTTTCAATTCTTTTAGGAGGAGAGGTTTCTAATTATAATTATATAGATAATTCATCTTTGCGTGGTTGCATTTTAATATGCTATCAAATATACAGCATACTAATGACTTTTTTTAGAGTTTATGTTATAATATTAATATAATTTTAACGAAGAAAATTAAAAATAAATTGATGGAGGAATGTTAAATATGAATGAGAATAAATATAAAACAAGCATACAATATCAATTTACAAATACAAAATTATTTTATGAAGTGTTTTATAATTGGAAAAGTTTCAATGAAATTTTAGCAAGTGGGCCAAATAATATGAAAGAATATTTATATTCAGAATGGAATAAGTTAGCCGATACACTAAAGAAAAACGATTCAATTGAACTAGTAGATGTTGATAAAAATGTTACAGTAGACGATTTTGATATTACAGTTAATACCACGTTGAATAATATAGTAGTCTTTTATTTTACATTTCCAGATCATGAATTTACAGATGCAGCAAGTAAATATGTTGCACTAGCATTAACACCTAAAATGCCAAGGTATTTTACTCTTGAATATGGTAAAGACATAATTATTGAACCAGGTAAAGGGCTAGTTCCTGGTAAAACAACATGGTTTATGGGAAAATTTTGTATAGAAAATGGAAAGAAAAAGCACATAAATTTAGGCAGCGTTGATAATATGAGACTTCCATACTTTGCAGAGCGCGTTTGTAAACTACTAGAAGAAGTGGAGTAACAGAAAATAAAACGATGAAAGAAAAAGTATATGATTTTTTGTTAACAATTCCAAAAGACAAAGTAGTAACTTATGGACAAATAGCAGAATACTTGGGAAATAAAAAATTAGCAAGAGTTGTCGGAAATATTCTTCATAGTAATCCAGATGAAGATAAATATCCATGCTATAAAGTTGTTGATAGCAAAGGAAATTTATCAAAAAAATTTGCTTTTGGAGGCGTAGAAAAGCAAAAAGAAAAATTGGAGAAGGATGGGATAACCGTTATTAACTATAAAGTCAATTTAGCTGAATATAAAATGCTATAAATAAACATTGCCTACTAGGAGGCAAAGAGTAAAATACACTGGTGAATAAATTGGAGAGTTTCATACTCTCTTTTTATTATATAATAATATTAAGACAGAAAATATTTAATTTATTAAAAGTATAGACAAATATTTGTTCTTGTTATAAAATATATGCAACAAGTTCGAAAATACCAATTAAAGTGATATTTGGTGTAATAATAAATGCAATAAGAACTAAATTTTATAAAAAAGGAGTGTTCTTATGGACGAAAAAAGAAACGAAATTATTTTATTTGAAAACCAAGGAGTAAAATTAGAAGTAAACTTAAAAGATGAAACAGTGTGGCTTAATTTAGAACAAATGTCAGAATTATTTTCTAGAGATAAATCTGTTATATCAAGGCATATAAAAAATGCATTAGCTGAAGAATTAAATGATGAACAGGTTGTTGCAAAATTTGCAACAACCACTAAACATGGTGCTATAGATGGAAAAACTCAAACTCATATGGTAGACTATTATAATCTTGATATGATTATTTCTATTGGCTATCGTGTTAAATCGCCACAAGGTGTCACCTTTAGAAAATGGGCAAATAAAATATTAAAAGATTATATGCTAAAAGGTTATGCAGTAAACCAAAAAAGATTAGAATACTTAGAAAAAACAATAAAATTAATAGATATTGCCAATCGTCTTGATGAACGATTAGAGGGAAATGATGCAAAAGAAATACTAAAAGTAATTGGAGGATATTCAAAAGCATTAGATTTATTAGATGACTATGATCATAGAACATTAAAGAAAATTGAAGGAAATGTAGATGATAGAAAAGTTGAATATCATGAATGTATAAATATTATAAACAAATTAAGATTTAATGAGGAGAGTTCTCTTTTTGCAGTTGAAAGAGATAAAGGCCTAGAATCAATTATTGGCAATATTTATCAAAGTTTTGCACGGACAAGATATTTATAAAAGTATAGAAGAAAAAGGAGCAAATTTTTTATATTTAATTGTAAAGAATCATGTTTTTGCAGATGGAAATAAAAGAATTGCAGCAACTTTATTTATATATTTTTTGAATTTTTATGGAATATTATATAAAAATGGGAAACAAGTAATTGATAATAATACATTAACAGCACTCACTTTACTAATTGCTGAATCAAATCCAAAAGAAAAAGATGTTATTATAGATTTAGTAATGAATTTTCTGAATAATGATTAAATAAAAATAACTAGTAGTTTGGAGGAACAATTACAGGAAATGAAGATAATAACAATATGTGGAAGTTTAAAATTTCAAAAAGAAATGATGATAGTAGCAGAAAAATTGGCTTTAAAAGGCAATTGTGTTCTTACATCAGTTTATCCAATATTAGAAAATTTAAAAATGACAGACGAACAATTGGAAAAATTAAAAGAAGCACATTTTAAAAGAATAGAATTATCAGACTCAATATATGTAATAAATAAAGATAACTATATCGGAAAGAGTACAAAATTAGAAATAGAATATGCCCAAAAGCTAGGAAAAGAAATTATGTATTTAGAAAGATAAATTACAAGTTACCGAAATAATTAAATATAAAATTTATTAGAAGTTGATTAAACATCAGCTTCTTTTTATTATAAAAAGTTGAATTTGACTATATTACAATTTGGGAAGAAAAAAGCAAGAGTAGGAGAGAGGGGCAGTTTTGAAAAAAATAAAGATTTAAAATTTAAATAAAATTTATAAACTAATTTCAAAAATTCTACTAAAAAATTTTTTCTATAAAGTTTACAGAACAAATCATAAAAATATAATTTATAATTAAAATAAAATTAGAATAATAAAATTAAATTAAAATTTTAGATTTTTTGATTTTAGATTTGTGCTATGTTAAATTTATAATTTTAAAACCAAACATTAACCAAACATTAAATATTTAAAATCGAACATTTGTATTAAATATTTTTCAAATTATAATTTATAATTTTATAAATTTACAAAACAAATTTAATTATCTAACTTATTATAATTATTTTATAAATGAGACGCTCTAAAATCGTTTTTAAGACATTTTTTTATAAAGTCTAACAAGTTATGTTTAATATTTTATTACAAATAATATGACTTACAGCAAAATCTATATAAAACTACTAAAATATTGATAAATTAAGCATTTCTTAAAAATGCTCAAAAATGGGCAAAAAAGTGACGCACGAGAATCGATTTTAAGCCGTTTTTATAAAAAGGTAATATAACTTGTTGTCTAAAAAATCAGCCAAAATAAGGATTTAAGCGGATTTCAAGATTTTAATAAAAAAATTATAAAGATACAATATAAAAAATAAAATTATATAATAAATTATTAGAAATAATATTAAATCAGAATATTAACAATATAAGTATAAGATAATGAAGCGTGAGAATCGGTTTTAAGGAGTTTTTATATAAAAGTAATGTAGTTTATTGTATATAAATATAGCTAAACATAGCTTATATCAAGGAATAGCTAATTTTTGACGGGTGGGACTAAAACGCAGGTCCTGCATGTTTGTTCCTATCTCTTTTTGCGCAAAACTTTGATTTTGTGCAATACTATAAATTAAACCTAAAATGGTAGTTCTATACTACCCTACAAATTATTATAGCTATTCTATATACTAAAAAAATCATTAATATACATTTTGTTTTAAAAGAATACTTATTCCATTTAAATATGTTATTATTCTTTCGAGGTGGAAAGAAATGGAAATAGTTTTTGCTTGGATTGTTCTTATATTAATAGTGTATATTATAAAAACCAAAAAGGATCATAAATTTAAGACTTCAGATAATATTAATGTGATACAAGTTCCCCCTACCCTTTCTTCTCTTTATGACAAGAAAATTTATTTGTTGACATCTGATGAATTAAAATTTTATAAATTATTAAAACCTATTATAAATAGAAATGAACTAAACCTTTTTACTCAAGTAGCACTTTATGAAATTGTAAGAGCTAAAGATATAAAAGACTTTAATAAGATAAGAAGCAAAAGTATTGATTTTGTTATTACAGATTTAAATTGTAAAATTAAAATCTGTATAGAGTTGGACGACGTTTCTCACTTAAGAGATAGCAGACAAAAAAGAGATATTTTTATAGAAACATTATTTAATGATTTAGGCATTAAACTATTGAGAATTCCTGTTCAGAGTTATTATGATTTAAATAAAATAGAAGAAAGGATTAAAGATTTATTATAAACAAAAATAGAGAGGGTTACTGTACACCTCTCTATTTTGTTGCTGAAAATGTAATATGGTTGCTTCTAAGCAAGAATATTGAGCGCAGTAGAGATATTATCTAACTGCAACTTATCGAGTAAAACCTGGTAATCCAGCCACATCTCCAGTGTAGTAGGATAAATCCCCGTGGCCTCAGATAGAGTATCAAGAGTAATTCCTTCAATCTTCATTACTCCTTCTACAATACCGATTTTTTCCCAGTTTAGTTTCCGAAGAGTATAGAACTCTTCGTTGCTCAAATCCTTTACCATATCGTTTGTCATCTTTCAACTCCCCTTCCTTTCAAGAATGAAATTGGAAATTTTTTATATAAAAACAAGAGAAAATCTCCCGTAAATATAATTATACCACACAAATGCACTTTTTTCAAGCGTTTTATGTGGTATTGGCCTTTCCCCTATTTTTTGTGTGAATTTTATTTAACTTTTGCTTAATTCTTTTATTTTAATCCAGGCAAGATTTTTTTCATTTTTGTTATAAATTCTTCATTGTTTTTTGTTAAAAGCATTTGATTTATGACTTGTTCTGTAACTTCTCCTACCGGCATACTTGATAGGGCTTTACGCAATGCAAATGTTGTAGCAAGTTCTTCTGGTGAAAGCAGCTTTTCCTCTCTTCTTGTTCCTGATTTGTTAATGTCAATAGCAGGGAATATTCTTTTTTCTGAAAGTGATCTATCAAGATGTACTTCCATGTTTCCTGTTCCTTTGAATTCTTCAAAGATTACTTCATCCATTCTGCTTCCTGTATCAATAAGCGCAGTCGCTAATATTGTTAAACTTCCACCATGCTCTATATTTCTAGCTGCTCCAAAGAATTTTTTTGGCTTGTGAAGTGCTGCTGGATCTATTCCTCCAGATAGAGTTTTTCCTGAAGATGGTATTACTAAGTTATAAGCTCTTGCAAGTCTGGTTATGCTATCTAATAGTATTGCAACATCTTTGCCATGTTCTACTAGTCTTTTTGCTCTTTCTAAGACCATCTCAGCTACTTTTACATGATGTTCTGGTAGTTCGTCAAAGGTAGAATAAATTACTTCTCCTTTTATAGATCTTTTCATGTCTGTTACTTCTTCTGGTCTCTCATCTATTAATAACACTATTAATTCTATTTCTGGATGATTTGCTGTTATGCTATTTGCAATTTTCTTTAATAATGTTGTTTTTCCAACTTTAGGGGGTGCAACTATCATTCCTCTTTGACCTTTTCCAATTGGACATATTAAGTCTATCATTCTCATTGCATATTCAGTAGGAACTGTTTCTAATCTGATTCTTTCGTCTGGATAAATAGGTGTTAAATCATCAAACTTTCTTCTCTTATAAGCTTTTTCAGGAAGTTCTCCGTTAACGGCTCCAACATATATAAGTCCTGGAAATCTTGCATCTTCCTTAGGAAATCTTGCAATTCCTTTTATTTTGTCTCCTTGATCCAGTCTAAATCTTTTTATTTGAGTAGGAGATATATACACGTCTTTTGGGCTCGATAAATAATTTTCTCCTCTTAAGAAACCATATCCATCAGGTAAGATTTCTAATACACCCTCTGCTATAAAATCGTCTGGATTTGTAAGTTTATATGACAAATCAGAATCGTCTCTTGCGTTTTCTCCTATTTGATATTTTGTATCGTTGTCTATTGCTGGATATTCTTTTTGTTGTTCTTCTTCAACTTTCTTTCCTGATTCCAGTTTGCTCAGCAATTCTATTAGCTCGTCCTTTTTTAGTTTAGTTACATTTTTTATTTCTTGTTCTTTTGCTAATTGGCGCAATTCTACTAATGTACATTTAGTTAAATCCATATACAATACCTCCGTTATTATTTTTAATTTATATTAGATCGTTTATTGGAAAATTTTAAGATAATTAATTTTTTGATGTAAATTTTAATTATTATATACTATTTTCTGTAAAAAGGCAACAAAAAAGAGAGAAAATCTCTCTTATCTGTTTATATCTATATATACTCTTTCATTAGGTAAATACATATCCAATTTTTCTCTTGCCATTTGCTCAATATATTCTGTTGAATTTACATCTTCCTTTGTTTTGTTTAAATCTTTATTTTCTTCGGTAGCAGTTTCTAATTGTTTTGCATATATCTCTGCTTCTGAACTATATTGATTTAAAGTTTTTTGTTGAGAAACTAATGTTACAACAAAGTATATTAAAAATATTGCTATTATGACATTTTTGTAAATTTTTTTCATCTGATTATCTCCAAAAAAATATTTTATTTTTTCATATAATATATTATTCTACATAAATTTGCAAAATCCTTTATCTATTTGACAATTTTTTACTTTTTCTTATATGTAATTTTTTAAAGTTGATTATAAGGAAGTAAAACGGTTTAGTCATTATTTTGTAGAGTTTTTGAATAGGATATAATATCGTGTGTACTAGTTTTTTTATGAAAGTTAAAATTATTACATTTATTTTTATAAAGTATTTGCTAATTGTTAGTAAGTATAAGAGCAGTCCTAAGAATATTGCTACAAATATGAAAAATCGTAATTGACCATTATTGAATATGAAAAGCATTATTATTAGAAATATTCCCGTAAGTATTCCAAATAATATGTCTTCTATGTATGTTACCATATCAGATGTTCTAAATGATTTTCTCAATACTCTAAATATGTCGAATCCAATTCCAATTACAATTCCGCAAAGCATATATATAGCAAATAAATAGATTTGATTATTATTCATAAATTCCTCATTTCTTTTTTATTTAAAGATTTTTCCTAATATACTTCCATTGCTTTTCTTATTCATTCCTGCTTCACTATAACCTAAATTAAAAATTTCGCCATCTATTATAACTTCTGAGCTATCTAAGCTTAATTTGTTTATTCTAAGTTCTTCGCCCTTTATCGTAAGCAAACCTAGTTGAGTTTCTACAATTACTATTTGGTCATCAAAGCTTAGTACATCCACAACTCCTGTTATTGTAAGTTTTTCTCTATTTTCTAGTATTAAATTTTGGATTATATTGTTGCTATTGTTTTGAACAACATTTTTTCTGTCTTCCATAGAAAACTCCCTCTTTCTTGTTTGTTGTATATTTTATTATATTCAGGTCTTGTCTATTTTAGAACAGAAAAAAAGCCACCTTTTAAAGATGGCCTTAATTTTTTATTTATCCATTATTTGTTGTAAATTGTAAGTCAAAGTTGATTGTTGCTCCTGATGCTGAGTTCTCACAGTCAACATCTTGTCCTTCAACCCACATGTAGACTCTGATTTTTGTAACACCAGCTGTTAATTTTCCAAATTCAAAGTTTGTTGAATTTGCTGCTGCTGTATGCCATTTTGTTGTAACTGAATCAAAATATGTTTCATTTGGATTTGTTTCTGTTGATTGTTTCATAGGAACTGTATTTACAGGAATTATATCTTTTATTCCGAAGTATGGTATTTTAGCACCATTAGTTGTAGTTGTTGTTACACCATATGTATCACGGGCAGCTGCCACACCTTTTGCAGTATGAGTGTCATAGTTTGGTTCCCATATATCTGCTGTTCCAGTAGCAAGTGCTAATTCCCTCATGCTTCCTGGGTCTTTATCAGCTGTAAGAGTTCCTTCTTTTACGAATGCTACACGTGCTGCATTTTGTAATCCTAAATCAGTATCTCCATTTATTGTTACTTTTGAGTTAGATGATAGATAAACTGTTGTATCTTGATCTACTTTTAAGAATAAATCAAATGCTATATATTTTCCAGTTTTTCCTGTTGCATCTGTTTCTTTTGTAGATGATATATAGAAATTACCACCATCAGTATCATTTGCTGCTGCTACTCCATAAAACATATCCATTTTTCCAGCTGACACATTTCCGGTTGTTGATACTGGCTCTAAATTGTCTTCAGGTAATTGATTTATTAATACATTGTAAGCAGTTCCTGCAGTTGTTAAATCTGCTTTTTCAAGTATTGTTTTCCAGCTTTGTGCATCTGCTGATATTTGTAGACCATTCGATGCTTTAACATTTACTTGTAATTGGCTTACTGTTACTGTTTGGTTAGCTGTGAACCATGCATAAGATGATGTGATTAGCAATAGTGCTATTAGCAATAGGACTAATATTGCTGACTTCAAACTTGTTTTCTTTTGATTTTTTTTACTCATTATTTTTTCCTCTTTTCTTTATTTGTTGTGTTAATACAAAGATACCATATTCTTCATATCAAGTCAATACATACGATTAATTTGTAATTTAACTGTAATCTTTGTAACATTTTGTAATATAATGTAATATTTTGTTGCTTAATATGTATGTTCTTCTGTTATATCCATATGCATTTTCATCATTCCACCTATTAAAGCATCTACACAATCAGGGTCGTCTCCTTCTACCCAAATAACTATTGTAAATCTATCAATATCTCCTGGATTAAAACCTGTTCTTTGTTGGTCTGTTACGGTTATATCATCTTTAAAAGCTATTGTTCCTGCTTCTGCTTCTCCTGTTCTTGAATTTTTCTTTGAATAAACTTCTCTTTCGCCATTTCGATATATCATTACTCTTATTGCTTCATCTACATTTTTTACTACATCATCTACGACAATTTTGTACCAATAGTTAATTGAATCTGCACCTTTGTTTTCTAGATAAAATGTATAGGCAATATAATTTGGACCGTTATGTGTTCCTTCTCCCTGTGAATCTATGTCTGCAGGAAGCCAGTTTATTGATATATTGTCGACAAACTCTAATTGATCTACTTTTAATATTTTTCTCTCATCTTTTTCGTTTAATTTTTCATACATTATTAATCCACTCTTTTTTGCTAGAGCATCATCTAATGCAACTGTGAACGCTCCCCCGTCATAGAATAGCCTTAATAAGAAATATATTATTATTAAAAATAATGCAATGATTAATAGACTTATTTTTATTATTCTAATGATTCTCTCTCTTTTTTTGAGTTTTTCCGAGTTCAATTCTGCTTTCCATTTATCTTCTTTTTTATTTTGTTTATCTTTTTCCGGCACGTTCTGACCTTGTTCTTTATTTTCTTTCTTTTTCATCTTGTCTCTCCTATTTTTCTTTTGAAAATATTATAATATATTGATTTAGTTTTTATTTTATAGTACAATTTATTATAATATATATGATAGTTATAAATCAAGTTAAAAGAGGTAAACTTATGAAAATTTTTAAAAGAATTAGTTTCTTACTTATTTGTTGTAGTCTACTTGCAATTTTAGCACTTTTTATTTCTCAAATTTATGCAAAGTATAGAACCGCAGTTTCTGGAAGAGCTGAGATTGCAATATCTAGATGGGATATAAAATTAAATGGGGCGTCTATTAAAAATAATCAAGATATTTCTTCTAAAATAACTCCAGTATTCCCTGGAAATGAGAATATTGCTAGTAATGTTATTGCGCCAACAGCCGAAGGATACTTTGATTTAAATCTTGACTATACTAATGTAGATGTTTCATTTAAGTATGAAATTAGCATAGAGACTTCTCAAGAAAGTGCCGTTTCTGATCTTGTAATAACTGGTTATTCAATAAATGGCGGGGACAAAATTACAGTTTCAGATTTTAGCACTCCACTTACAGATACAATAAGTCTTTCTGATGCAGTAAGAACAAGAAGTATGCGTATATTTATTATGTGGAATGATGATCCAGATACTTCATCGATGAATAATATTGATGATACTTCTTCTACATTACAAGCAACTAATTCAGCAATTTTAAATGTTAAAATCGCACTTACTCAAGTTGTATAAATCAATAAAAAAGTTGGAATTTTTCCAACTTTTTTATATTTTCTTATCTTTTTGTTCTGCTGATAAGACTAGGCCTACTCTTAAACAATTCTCATTTGGATGATTCTTTTTAAATTCATAAGCTTTTTCTCCCCAGTATGTATCTGCATCATCATCTCCTGATTCATATGCCCATTCTACTTTTATTGTAAAGTGAGCCTCTTCAAATCCTGTTGTCAGCTCTGATTTATCAACTGTTACTGATATTTTAAAAGGATATTCGTTTTGAATTTTATTTTCTAATTCTTCTTGTGTTATATTTTCTCCTACTGTAAATGTTTCTCCTAATAGTGTTAATGATTTATATTCATATGCTAAAGTTGCCTCTGATTCTCCCGAATTCTTAGCAGATATTTGTTTAATATAGGTTTCCATTCCCGGATATATTTTGCTTACATCTATCTCTACGTTTGTAATTGCTTCACTATCGCCTACTTGAAAGGTAATGTCCCAAGCTACTACACTAGCGGTCAGACCACCAGAAACTTTTGTTGCAAATACAAACCAAGCATATGAGTTAAAAGCTAATAATACAACTAATATTATTAGCGCTTTTAAAGTTAAATACTTATTAAAAGTTATTTTCTTCTTTTTTTCTTCCACTATTTTCCTCTTTTATTCTTTTTTTGATTTGTTTTCTTCTATTTCTTCATTATCATCATTTTTTTCTCTATGAATCTTAATTATTTTTACAATTATAAGAATTGTAAGTGGAACAAATATTAAGAAATAGAATCCATATAAATTGTTTATTACTTTGCTAATAAGGCTTAAAACACGTGTTTTGTATATTATTGTTCCATAAACTTGACTTTCTGATACTACAGGATCTTCTGCAGTATTGGCGATTCCTTTTGTGTGGAATTCATATTGTCCATTTTCGTTTTTGTCTATTGCAATTACTCTATGTGTTACAATTTTCCCTGTAAATGAATCTTTGTTTCCTAAATATACTAGATCATCCCCCACCTTGATTTTGTCTGGCGAAGTAGTTTTAGATACTAATATATCTCCCACATTGTATTCCGGAACCATACTCTCAGTAACAATGTTAAATATTCTGATTCCACCTATACTTGCACTGTTTTTAGTTACTCTTTGAAATATTACTACTAGTAGTATTAATAATACAAAAATTACTAATAGATAATATAAGATATTTCCAATTATTTTTAAAGCTTTATTATTTTTTAGTTTATCCAAGATTTTTTCCTCCAATATTATTTTTTACTTTTGTTAGATATTCGTCTATACTTTGGCTAAATATTTTTTGAACTTCTTTTATGCTAGCTTGATTTCTATATCTTATAACAGCATATTTTTCACCAATAATGTCTTTTATATCTTTTATTGACAAGTTATTATCCATAGCTACTACTTTTTCTAGCATTTTACTTATAATTATTTCTTGATTTTCTTTTTTCTTTTCTTCTTCTTGCTCTTTTGTTTGTTCCCTATCTTTGTCTATGGTCTGCATAACAAGATAATCTATAAAGAATGCATCGTCCATTAACTCTTTTAAATTACTGTTGTCCTCATAATCTTCATTTTGACTAGTTTTTTTTGTTTTGTCATCCATGTTTTCTCTTAGATATGTCCATAATTTCATAGCATATTGAAAATTAACGTTTTTCAATACTACGTTTGTCTTTTTTATAGGTTCTCTTACCAATGAAATATGCTTTTTGTCTATTATTTTATAAACATCATTGCTTGTTAAGTCTAGTATTCTGACCTCTAATTGTGCTATTCTATCTAATACGTCATCTGCCTTATTTTCTCCTGCATCGCCACACATGGTCGTAGCATTTAAAGAAAGATTTATATTTACATTTTGTCCATTTACCAAAGAGCTTCCATTATAGTCAAAATATTTATCATTTTTTGAGTCCACATTTTGAAATTGTTCCAATGTTTTTTTCTTCTGACTTAAAAAGAATTTCATGTTTTGGATAAGAGTGTAAATTAATCTGTTTTCATAGGTGTCATAGCTTTCCTCTTTATCTATGTTAAGAATTTTAGATGGCTTTACATCCCCTGTTTTTTTATCAACTTCTTGTATAAAACTAGTATTTTTTGACAAGTTTTTTATACTTTCTACGGTTATTCTTCTTGCTCTTTCTATTTTTACGATTTCTTCTTCATTTATAATAAATCTATTAGGGGCTCTAAAAATGTTATCTAAATATGGAATTGTTTCTTCCATAATTCCTATCCACTCTGTATCTTTTATTACTTTTTCATAATCTGTTTTTACATGTAGTTTAGATTCTAGATTTTTTTTGAATTGAGATTCTTCTTTTCCCGTAGCGCCTTGACATATGTCTAATATTTTTGAATCTTCCATATTCTTTTCCTCCAAAGTTTATTAAGTAAGTTTCTTCAATCTCATCATATAATCTATGCATTCTTTCATTTTACCTTTTCCAAATGTTTTATCTAAGAAATCTATATATGGAGTTATTTCATCTCTTATGTAAGATATGTTTAACTGCTCAAATTTTCTTAATACTTTTTTTGCCATAAAGTAGTCAACGCCTTCAATTTCGTCTCCTCCGCAGGCAACAAATACTGGCACAAATTTTTTCATATGAGCTACTATACGGTTACCAAATGCAATACGGAAATGTTTGATTGTATAGTCATCCATTTGTTCGATTTTTGCCAATGTCTCTTCTGATACTTGATGTTCTTGCATAGCTGTTGAAAATAATTGGTCTAGATAAGAATAGTTAATATCCATAGCATCCATTTCTATTGGTGTAAAGACTTTACCTTTATCATTAATATCGATTGGCATTGCTCTATCGTAAACCTTATCTGTAACCATGAATGTTGAGTCATCGTTGTTGATTGTTCCGATATACCACATGTTTGGTGGAATTTTAAGTTTTCCTTCTTTTAACATTTTAGGGTCAGTTTTCCAACTGCTAGGAACAATTTCTATAACCCATTCATTTTTGTTTGGCATCTCTAGTATTGATAGCATTTCTGCAAAATAGTACTCAACACGTGCGATGTTCATCTCGTCCAATATTATTGTATAAACATCGTCTGTATAGCCAGCTTTGTACATTTCTTTTAAAACTTCGGTTTCATTGAATTTTTTTGTAAACTCGTTGAAGTATCCAAATAACTCTGTTCTATCTCTCCATGATGGTTGAACTGATGCAACACAAGAGTCATGTTTTAAGAATTTTCCCCAAGCGTATGCAAGTGATGTCTTACCTGTTCCAGAAATACCTTGCAATATAACTAATTTCGTTGATGCAAGAGCTGATATAAATAGTCTCATCATGTCGATAGTATAGTATAGTCTTAATTTGGATGCTGCAAAATTTCTAAAATGCTCGCACAATTCTGGAAGTGTAAATGTATTTCCATAATTTTGTTTTTTATAGTTTGCAAATTCTTCATCTATTGTCATTAATTTTGCAAATCTATATCCTTGTCCTGAGGTATCTTCCTCTTCTTTGTTTTCTTCTTGTTCTTCTTCTGCAGATTCTAGTGGTTTTAATCCTAATTGAGATACTTTCATTGCAAGTATCTCGTCTTTTTCTTTTACGAGTTTTGCAACCTGTCCATTTAGTGATGCAATTTCTTGTAACATTGCATCTTGATCTATTGTTTTTTTGCGAATCTTTCCATATTTTCTAATTGTTAAAAATATCAATAGTCCAACAAGGACAAAAATCAATAATATTAGGCCAACAGCGATTGCTACCAATATCCATTCTGGCATTGAGAAGTCGCCTTTGTACTTTTGTATAATGTTAGAATAAGAACCTATATTTACCGTTTCTTTTAGTCCCTTACCTAATCCTTGAAAAATTATTCTAATTCCAGAAAAGAATTGTCCAAGGAAGTCATATAAAAATTTTGTAAAAGTTTCCATTTCTTACCTCACTGTTTTATATTTTTATTAATCCATTGAGTTCTTGTTCATTAAGTAGTATTTTGTCAAAATATTCTAGTTTTTTACTAGCCAAAATATAGTTAAAAGCGTTCAGCCTTTGGAAATTTGAATATTCTGGTTCAAATGTATTGTCTAACACTATTGCTAGTCTATAACCGTTTTTCATCAAATCATAAACTTTGTCTTTGTTTTTTATAAAATCAGCATATTCTATTCTTATATTTACCTTGTCTTGTATTGCTGAATTGTTTATTATTTCTAGTAATTGATTTAATTTTCTATTCTTTTTTAATAAACTAGGATTGAATTCAACTATATATTGTTTTTTAAAGTTACCTTTTAAAATATCCTGTATTACTTGAGTTGTAATTAAATAATATTCTACAAAAAGCTTGTCCTCAGAAACGACCCCTTCCGAGAAAGCTGTTTCATATGCCTGTGTATTATAAAGAGTTGGCTCTTCTATGATATATCGTAGAACAACTCTATTGGCGTTATTAGTTCCTTCATAGTCTGCTATTTTTAATATAAATTTGTCTGTGTCAAAAGTTGTTAAAAACTGATTCTTTCTATTTGTATATATTCTATATGCATTGTAAAAATCTTTTTTGAATTCTGGATTGTCTTTTTTAAGAATTCTTTTTCTTATTTTATATAGTTTTTCTACTATTTCTTCTGTATCAACACGGTATGAAATTTTATCAAAGTAAAGTATATAGTAGAAGAATAATCCCATATCTTCTATTAATTTCTTATTTTTAGGCATGTCTGCTAGAATTTTTTGTTCTTCTTCTTTTATCGCATTTAAATAGTTTTTTCGAAAGGTTAGGTTCTCATCTTTTATGTAGAAATTATAGAATCTTACATTCATATATGCGTCTAAATATCTTAGTGTGATTTTTCTATTATATTTTTTTTCAAATATTAGTTTCATATATGTTGTGAGCTCTTCTTGTACTATCTTTAAATATTCCTTCATTACGTTTATTGTCATCTATATTTCCTACCTTTCTATTAATGGTATCCATTATCTTGATTCAAAGTCTATTATCGAATTTGAGTTTATAATAGGATATGTGTAATCTTTTGTTACATCTTGCTTATAAAATCGAACGACTGCACTAGAAATTGGTTCTAATTTAAAGGTTATTTCGCTAATGTAGTTGCTACCGTTAATGTTTGTTGTTTTAGTAGATATCGCATTTAAATAATTTGTATTCGTCATATCTAGTAATACTTTTTTGGGGTCAAACTTAAGTGTTATTAGCGCAGAATAGCATTTTTGTTTATCCGTTTCCGAAAGTGTAAGATATGTATCAACATCAATTCTATCCCCTACACTATAATTTCCAAATGCTGTTTCTACATTATAATATGAAAGTGTATTAGTTATATTCAAATCCAAATATTTGCTATTAGCAGAGTCTACAATTTCATAAGACGTCTTTTCTTTTCCTACGACCAACACAAACATTGCAGTTAGTTTCTTTTGATATTTAGATGTTGATGTCGCTATGATTTCAACACTAACTTTATCACCCGTAGTTAAACCTATATTAGGTGTGATTATTATATTGAAATAATCGTCATTGTTATTTGCAGGAATTATTCCAGTTTCTTTGCTTAATTGACAAGTTGCATTTTGCGAACATGTATATGAAATCGAATAACTTATATCATATGTTGATTTTTTTAAGTTGTTTTCAATGCTGTTCATATGTACTGTAATTGTATATGGGTCTACTCCCGTCCAGTTATCTATTTGATACACAGCTCTTATATCTTTTAATTTGTCGCTATAAAAATAAAATTCTTTTGTTCTAAGGAAAAAGTTGTTTATACCTGTAATTACATATCTTCCAAGAGTTGGAGTCGCTATTGCAAAAATTAAAATTAAAATTAGCAAGATTATTGTTTTTCGTCTATTCAAGTTTTTGTTTCTTGTACTCTTTTTTTGCATACTTCTCCCTTCCTTAGTTTATATTATTTGTTTCGAATCAACTGTTATTTCAATCGCTTCGATTATATCTTGATAATTGATTGTGTTATACTTTGCTGGGAATCTCACAACTAATTGATATATATTTTTCTTTGCTTCATTGTACGAAAATGTCTCTGTTTCAGTTGTAATAACTCTAAAATATGTATTGTCATCATCTTGCACTATATCATCAGATTTTATTATGCTTTGTGCTGCATCGTTTGTATATTGTTCATTCTTGTATAATTCGTATTCTATTGGTAAATTTGTTGTTGTCCTTATTGTTAAATCATATTCCATGTCTGTCTCACACGTCTTATCACCATTTGAATTTGATACAGAAAAATAATATACATACGGCTCATCTCTAGGAAATAATGACTCCAAGTTTAGACTCATAGATTGATAATCCCTATTTAATACATAGAATGCTACTTGTATTGCAGAGTCTGATATGGCACTGCTTTCATATTTTGAAATAGTTAAAGATATTATTCTTATTAATAAAATCAATATTAAAATTAATATTAATATTTGAATTATTCTCTTTTTCATTCTATTTTCCTTCTGTAATTTCTATTTTCTTTTTTGATGAAGATATATTCATAACTACTTTTCCTAAAACTTGGTCCCTACTTATTGGTACATCTTCGCTGTTGTTTGCATCTCCCCTTGTTATCAGACTCTCACCACTTTCTTGAACAAGTCTATGTGTTACAAAATAGTCATTGTCCTGATATACAATAATATCGTTTGGTTTTACTTTATCTGTTATTTTTATTACAACTATATCTCCTATATTTATCGTGTCCGCCATGCTTCCAGTTATAACTCTAAATGCTGTAAAGCCTACTATGTCTGCATATTTTTTATGAAGTATTTTTGTTTGAAATACATATGTAATTGCTATTATCACTAAAACTGATATAAATACAATTAATATATCTAATATTAGCAATATTACTTTCTTTAATATCTTCATTTTTTGCTCCTATGGTATGTATTCTTTTATTTCTTCGCCAAGATATTGAGTTGCTATAAATTCTATTGGAATACTTATTTTGTAGTTATTTACTGTTCCAACGGCTGTATCCATTTTATTATTGCTTTCATCATTTTCCCAGGTTATTATTACCTTGATGTTATTTGTTTTTCCTGCCTTAATCTCTTCTAACTTCATTACTCCTGTATAAGTATCCTCGTCAGTCATTATCAAGCTTGTGTTTCCAGTAGTCTCTTGTACAGATACTATTTTGATTCTATCATTTATCAATTTTGTCTTATCCAATTTAACTGAATATTTAACTGATACTTCTGTATTTTTAGGGTCGATTAATAAATTAAAACTTCCTGTTGTATTTGGTGCTATTTTCCCTGGTGCAACATGGTTATTTTCTTCTAGATTGAAAGTGTCCACTGTGAATTTATTACTGTTTTTAGAGGTTATATTTTGGTTATTGACATAAATTCTCCATGTAGCATTCTTTTGTTCAATTACTCCGTTCCCTTCACTATAAAAAAGGGCATACGTGTTTACTAACTTATATGCCACTACAAAAATCATAAATAATAATATTATAATTAAGATTCTCTTGATTATTTTCTTATTCATTATATTTCCTTATTTAGAATTTTCTTTTGCTTTTTTTCTTTCTTCTTTAATTCCTGAAAATACAACTGTTAATTCATAAAGGAATGCTATTAATGATGGGAAGACTATTAAGAATAAAAATCCCCATTTTGATTCTAATACACTTAAAATTTGTCCAACTACTGGAATTACAGTAGTATCTTTTGAACTTCCAAGAACATACTGGCTTGATACATCATGATCTTTGCCTACTGTAAATGTTATCTCTGTTGATGTTACTATTTCTCTATTTGTAACTTCTGCTAACGCTACTTCTACTTTTTTGTCTCTAGTGTTATAGAAGAAAACTTTATCTCCTACTGCAATTTTACTTTTGTTTCCCGCAGTAACTACAACCAAATCTCCTTTTTTGAAATCTGGTGATAGTTCATCGTTCGTAACTAGTATTAATGAGTGATCTCCAAAAGTGCTAACTTTATATTCATTATAAGATAATAGACATACTGTTGTAAAAACAGCTATTACTGTGTAAATTATAATAATGATATTTTGAATTATTTTTTTCATTTTTTGCCTCCATGGTCAAATAAATTTTAGTCTTTTCCGACATTTGTAAATAATATATCATACGCTTTTATTTTTTTCAATATTTTTATTAAAATTGATTGCTATTTTTTCAAAAAACCTTTATAATGTTGTTAAGATTTAGGAGGAACACAAATGATTAAATTAAATTCAAAAACAAATCAAGACAATGTTATCAAATTTATAGATATGGAAATCACTTCTGTTCATTCTTTATTAAGCTCACAAAAGGCTTTTTCTAAGCAAATTTTGGTGTTTTTAAAGAATTTTTTAGGTAATGTGGATATTGATTCAACTTTTTCTAATGATGTTAATAATTTCATTTCAGATGCTAGCGAATATTTATCTAAAATAAATAAAAACATAGAAATTTATACTAATTTATTAGAGCAATTAGAATCAATAAAAAACAACCTTGATACTGTAAAATATAATATCACTGTTAGTGAAATAACTAAATACAATAAAGAATTAAGTAATAATACTACTCAAATCATGCATAACAATGAGGATATAGAAAAATTTATTCATTCAATGTCTTCTATTGATGTATCAGAATATATTTCTATTGATGCATTAGATAAGGTTGCTGAAACTGTTGAACCGGAAGATACAAAAAAACCTACTAAAACTACTAGAAAGAGAAAGTCAACTTCAAAATTAACAGATGACACTTTAATTATTTCTGAAATAGATGGAACTGTTACTCTTCCATATAAAGTTACAGACCTTAAACGTATTCTTAGAAAAAATCCGGAAAAATATACATCTTTATCAGATATAATTTTAGATCAATATACTATTCCTTTGAGCAACTATAAAGTTTCGGCTGTCGCAAGATTTAAAGAAGCTTACAAACTTATAATGGATAGAGAACATGGAACTAAAAAAGAAGCATTAAAATTAGCTGTTGAATTATTTTCTAATTATAGCCTTCATCCAGCTATAATTACAGCTTGTAAAAACTTAAACGAGTTAGATGTTTATCTTTCTTGTTTAGAGTTTAACGAATTAGACGATTTCCGCTTTTTCAAAATTGTATATCAATCTTTACCAGTTGTGAGTAAGGTAAAAAAATAATAAGTAGCGAAACACTACTTATTATTTTCGTTTATATATTTATTATCTTCTAGCTTTTTCTTTGCTCTTCTTATATTGCTTCTTTCTTTAGCTGTAATTCTATTTAAGTAAATTATCGCAGAGATTAACAATACCAAAACAATAATTATACCATTCTTAAATGATGCGACCATCTTACCTAACTGTGGAATCTTTATAACTAACTTTCCTTCAATTTGATCAAATCTTAAGCCTTGCTCATCTTGGACATTATTATTATCCCCTTTGGTTATATATAGTTTGCCATCTTCTATATCGTCTATTTGAACGATTCTGTGAGTTATTGTTTCTCCATTTTGCTTGAATGTGATTATATCTCCTTGTTTTAAGTTGTCTGCCTTTGCTTTTTTTATTACAACCACATCGTCTTTTTTTAATTCTGGCTCCATGCTATTTGTTGTAATAACATAAGCCTTATAAATGTAGAAGCTAGGAGTATCGAATTTATCTATATAAGACATATATAGTAATACAATATTATATAAAATTATTACCAAGAAGATGTAAACTAGTTTTCTTATTCTTGCATGAAGTTCTTTTCTTTTTTGTATGTCATCAATATCATATTTCATCTCTACTCCTCCTCTCCTCTATTTTATTATTATATAGTCAAAAGCTTCGCCAATATACTCATCTTCATCATACAGTTTGATAACTATTTTATACGTTCCTGATGTTAATGCGTTTTTCATACTCAAAGAGTATTTCATCACTCCTGACGGAACTTGATTTATTACATACTCATTTTCATTTTTTGTTTGTGATGGTACAGTATTTACATAGTCGGCTAAATCCACTAGCTCATAAACTTGTGAATATACGGACGAATAGTCTCTTCTGTATAAAGACATTGTTAGGTTTGGATTATCTAATCCAGATGAGTATTCTATATTAACATCCAAATTTGTATTATTATTTTCATTTCTTCCTGTATCTTTTTTTATTATCTTTTCTTGGTCTATTGTTGTTACTTTCAAACCAAATGTTGATTCTACAATGGTAATTTTTACCTCAGCAGTATCAGATGATTCGATACCATAATAAATTCCGTCTGGTGATCCAAAACTTTCTATCTTTATCGTGTAGTCCCCTGTCGCTAAAACTGTATTGTTTGCTGTATCAACCTTAATTCTAGATAAAACATTTGAAACTTTTTCAGCAGTACAAATTCTTACGGTTCCATCTATTCTTGGATAATATTTTGTGCCATTTAGCGTAAAATTCACACCAAGTAGTGAATCACTGTTTAGTCTATTACCATTATTGTCATATATTGATATTTTAATACCCATTTTATTGTCAAAGAATCTTGTATCATATACTGTTTTTGACTGTACTATATCCTGTGTAAAGTCAGTTTCTACAGTTAATGTAAAGTCTTTTCCCCTGTAAACTAAGTCTTTGTTTACGCTTGCTGTAACATTTATTTTAGCATCTTTATTTTTGTAAACGCTGTACACCATTGCATCTCTTTGAATTCCAAGTACTCCTAAAAGCGTCTGTCCCTCACTATCTCTCAATTCCATTAATAATGAATTTTGATCTAGATTTGAAGGAATATCATTTTCTCCAAAATCTATGTGAAATATAAAATTCTCATAGATTAAATCTTGATCTGTATTATAATATTTGTCACAAGCGGCAACCTCATCATAATATGTGCTATCACTTCCCATTACAACAAAGTCTGATAGATTGTATACATATTTTTGTTGATTTTCGTCATCTTGTGTAACAACATAATAATAATATTGATTTGTTACCATGTCAATCATTGTTATTTTTGTTTTCTCTGGGAATGCATATTTTTCGCCGGTTCTAAGTCTTGATACTATTACGTGTTTATCTTCTTTGTATTTATCATAATAATCAGATGTTGAAAATTCTGGAATGTATAATGAATAATACGTTGAGAAAACACTTGAATCTGTTATATTTGTTTCTGTTGTTGTAAATAATCCAAATTCTTCTCCTGGTGTAATTGCTGCTTCATAGAAATCGTTTTGATAAAGTGCTGTCGACATTGTTATGATTATATCTATATATGCAATTCTTACATTTAAGTCATCTTCCGGAATTTGTGCTTGTAGTCTTATTTTTACACTTCCAAGTTTTCTTGCAATAGTAATATTTTCAGAGTGATAAAAACATAAGTTTAATGCTGGAGTGGATGTAGAGTTATCGCTATCATACGCAGTAGAGCCGGTGTATGTTCCGCCATTTGCAGTTAAGAATGTTGTTTGGCTATTACTTGTCCAGCCATTATTACCTGTTCTCATAGTTAATCCAAATACATTATTAGCAGTATCTGGATTTAGTGCAACACTCTCTATTGTGTTTGGATTTACCAACGATACACCATCAGTAAGTCCCGCAGAAAATCCTGTTAACGAGAACTTAATGTTTGATTCTGAAAATCCTGTTAATCCTAGCTCGTATGTTCCTAATGTAGCATATTTTGAAGCAGTTAGTGCAACTTCAAATGTTGTTACATCCATATCTAGTCCTATTAACCAAATATAGTAAACGTCATCTTTTGGGCTGGGGTCTATATATCTAGTTCTAATATATCCTTGGTTTTCTTTTTCGTCATAATTTGAATAAAATCCATCTATTGTTATGTCATGATCTGTTTTGTGTAATCCTCTTACATATGAGTTAGAAGAGAATGTTCCTGCATTCGTGATTTTGTCTCCATTGTTATATTCTTTGTTATACAAACCTGTGCTTGTGCTTGGGCTCATCGAATTTGTATATATTCCAAAGAATGTCATTCCGCTTACTTCTCCATAAGCTGTTACTTGCTCGTTTGTAGCAATGTTTAGGTTCTTTCCTTCTAGCATATATATTCTATTATCTACATTTCGTGTCGTGTCTCCGGTTTCTTCATTTATTGTAGCAGAAGCTTTTACCTCTTTCCCATTTTCATCTACACAACTTGTAAATTTCTTTAATAGGTTTGCTCCACAATCTAAGTATAATATAGAATTATTCTTTATTTTTAGTTCATCAATTCTACTTAATGTGAAATCCACATCTGAGTATTCATTGGTTCTATCTTTAGTACCAGAAAGTGCTATCGTAGAATTATCTAATGTTACTATATTTGTTCTTTGAATTGATATATTTTTTTGTGGTGCATATACTGAACCATAATTCTTAATATTTATATAGCTATAACCACTTGTACTTGAAGCATTTCCTGAACCAAATATGCTTCCTTTTATTTGACATTTATCATGTCCCGTTCCATTAATGTTTATGTCTATTCCAACTGTAACACTTATAAACGAGAAGTCATATATTTCAGAACCAGAGGCGTTAGCTTCTCCTCCTCCAAAAACAGTTCCTTCTATTATTATATCTCCCTGTTCAAGAGTAGTGTCTCCTACTGCTTCATAACCTATGTTTGTAAGAGTATTTCCATATACTACTGATGTATTTGCTCCACCATATACATTTTTGCCTATGCTTGCTCCTACAATGTTTACTTTACTTAGCGAATTGTTATTATCTGTTGTTCCAGTTGCAGCTTGATTTCCTCCACCAAATACACTTCCCGTAATTTTAGTTGAAGTTCCTTCTATTGTTGCATTAGCATTTTGATAAACAATAGCTGTAATTCCATTTCCACCTGCATATACGCTTGATTGTACATTAGCATTTTTTACATGTACATAAGTGTTTCCAATGACTGTTCCTTCATTTCCACCACCATATACATTTCCTACAACAGTTCCGCCTAAGATATCGACATTTGTGTCTGTTCTTATGCTTGCTTGGTTTCCGCCACCATATACAGACTCTAGTATATTTGCATCATTCTGTATTGTAACATTTGGCTTAGTGGTTACCGCTTTATTACCACCGCCATATACATTTGTTACTTTTCCACCATTTACTATAACATTACTTTTAGAGTTTGTTCCGCCTAAGTTATTTCCTCCATATATATCGTTAGCTTCTCCCCCATCAACTGTAACATTACTTGTTGGGTTTGTACCACCTGCATTGTTGCCTCCATATACAGCAAAGCAATAACCATCTTTTATAGTCACATTACTAGTTGTTGTTTCTCCTCCTTGGTTGTTTCCGCCAAAGATTGTAAATCCTGTATTTGTATCTTGATATTGGTTGCCATCATTTCCTTGTCCTTCAAAATTATATACTAGTGAAAATTCGCTAGAAACAACTTTTGAGGCTAGATGTACATCCCTAATTTCATATGTACCATTTGCTGGCAAAGAATGAATATTTCCAGAAGTCCATCTGCTATCTTGATTTATAGTGTATTTTCCGTTTTCTTCTATAATGTTACTATCTGAATTATGATTATCTAATAATTTCGAGTCTGGTGCGTTTATATATGACGACCATTTATTTATTGTTGTATCTGTATTGTTTGTATATTTTATATTAACTGTTACGTAGGTTTCATATCCTGGATTTTGCTGTTTTCTCCAATCTTCCATAACAACTGCTTTGTAGTCAACATCCATTTTTATTCCGCCTAGTGTAGGCTGGCCACTGCTTCCTTCTAAGCTAACATTACTTTGTGTAACTGTTCCACTCTGGTTTGATCCACCAAATGCTTTTTCTATATTTCCACCTGTGATGATGACATTAGTAGTTGTAACATCAGCTTGGTTTGCGCCACCATATACATTTGTGATTTTCCCATTATTGACAGTAACATTTGAAGTTGTTGTATTTGCTTTGTTCCCTCCTCCGAAAAGATTTCCTGATGTTCCTCCACTTACTGTTATATTTGAGGTTTCTGTGTTTCCACCTTCGTTGTTTCCACCATAAATGTTTAATGTATTTCCACCTTGCATCAATATGTTTGAAGAAACTACTACTCCACTTGCATTAGAACCTCCATATACATTGTTTGAATCTCCATCTAAAATTATTATTTGTGTTGATTCTGCTCCTGCTTGATTTCCTCCGCCAAATATATTTTGGTTATTTCCACCTTTAACTGTAACTGTTGAATTTGTAATTTCTGCTTGGTTTCCTCCGCCGTATACGTTTTCGTTATTTCCGGCATTGATTGTAACTGTTGGAGTTGTAACTTCTGCCTGATTTCCTCCACCATATACTTGTACCGAGGTTCCTCCATTTATCTGTACATTCGAAGTTCCTTTTAGTATTCCTACATTTCCGCCACCATATATTGCTTGTGTATGATTTCCGCTGTTAATATTTACGTTTGTAGTTCCTATTGTTTTTGCTATGTTTCCGCCACCATATGCATTGATTGACAAGTCTGTATTGATATTTATATTTGTCGTTCCTGTAAACTTAGCCATATTCTCGTAATTTGTAAGTCCCATTCCCGCACCATATATGCTTCCATTTATGGTTGGTGAGCCTGATATTGTTAGAGTTGATTCTCCTTCCATTTGTGCCAAGTCTGGTTTATCACTTGCTAAATCGTAACCTCTACCTCCGCCATAAATACTTCCATTTATGGTTGGAGAACCTGATATATTTATATTACTGCTTCCATACAGTGTGCCACCATCAGTTTGTGTAGAGTCTGCAGTTAAGTAGTTAGTATATCCATAGCCACCACCATATATATCAGCATCTATTAATCCTCCTGTTATATTTATATTAATAACAGTATCAATGTTTTGTCCATAACTCTTATATGCGTCAGTAGAATTTGCGCTATATCCTGAAACTCCTCCAGCTCCTGCACCATAAATAGTTTGGCTGACTGTTCCACCAGATATATTTATATTAACAATTCCATAGAAATATGAGTCACACTTTATAGGATTATATGAGCTACCACCTATTGCGCTCATGTTTCTTCCAAGACAACCACCATACATTTCTGTTACAGAACCGCCATACATATTTATTGTCGCTGTTCCAATAAAAGTATTTATTGGGTATTGCCAGTTGTTTGGCCTATAACTCGAGTCTCCGATACTTGCTCCTAATAGACGCCCTATTTTTCCATTTTTTATATTTATCTCTATATCTCCATAGATATTACCACAAGTACTTCCACCACCAAGGAGATTTATGTTATAAGCATAAGTAGAATCTGTCGTACTATTTTTTATATCAATAATTGCTTTGCATTTGTATAAATCATCCGTTAGAGATGTTCCCATAAAATTATGAGAATTGTATTTTGTTATACTTGATGCACTACTAGTTCCTGAACTTCCACCTAAAAGTATTCTTCCATAAGTGCCACTCTTTATTACGATTTCAGCACCTGTTCTTGGAAGGCTTGTTTCATCATATTGCATCCATCCAGCAAACATGTGGAACGCTGGGGCATTTCCCTCTATTAACCCTTGGTTTACATTTGATGTAGCATACTCTTCCATTTTTATGCCTTCGCCCATTGTAAGGCTATAACCTTGTAAATAGAAGTATGTTTGTCCAGGTGTTCTTCCTCCCCAATAACTAGATTCACTTCCTATGAAAGACATATACATAAATGTAGTATTTCCATTTAAGTACTTATAGTTGTCATATGATTCAAAATTCAATTTTCCTGTATAATCTGTTCCGTTATATTTACCTGTGATTGTAACGTTTTTTCTATATGTTGTTGAGGTGGCAGAATTTAAGTAACTAGTGTCTGTATATGTTCCCATTAGCACTATTACGTTTTCATTTCTTGTTGTTTGGCTAGTAAATTTCCCATATGCAGTTGAGAGTGATCTTACTGCTGTTTCTGGAGTAAATCCATCATTATAATCTGAGCCATTGCTATAATCGCAATATATTACTGTTCTTTCTCCGAACATGTATGTACCTTCAGCAGACATGTATGAATATTTTGCATTTGTAGCAATCAGTTTGTATTCCAAGCCATTTTCTAGATCAGAAACTTGATTGATTGTTGAATCCAGTTCCTCTTCTGTACCAGAGATATCTATTTTATACCATTTGTATGTATAGTCATTTAGGTTAAAATTAGGATCTACTAATCCTGTTCCATCTATATTTCCTGTTAGAATTCCTGTTTGTTGGTTGTGTTCAAATGACACATGTAACTCTAGTAATGGGATTTCAAAGTTTATCATTGTATAAGATTGTCCATTGCTTACTAATACAGATACATCATGTCCCTCTGTCCAAGTTGAGTTTATTACTGCAATATTTCCTGTAATACTTGAATCTAACGTGCCATCTATAAACCAAGTATATGTATAATTTCCAGTCGAAGCTGAGTCATGTACATGCAATATGTACCTTGGACTATCTTTTTCAACTGTAACACTTAGTTCTGGAACAAAATAATAAGATTTAGTGTTTGAATTATAATGCCATGTTAATAATTTACTTGTCGAATCATTTGTAACATAATTATTAAAATTTGATAACATGTTTTGTACATTATTTGTATATAATCCCTTGTTTACACCCTGTACATATCCTATACGAAAATATCTTGTTGATGTAGCTATTCTGCTTGAAGAAGTTCCTGATGCAACAGTAGTTGTAAAAGATCTATTGTTTGTACTGTATGATGTGTAATAACTGTTCATTGTAAGATTTCCTGCATCATTTCCTTGCCATAGAGTGTTAAATTGAGAAGTGTAATTATTTCGCGTTCCAAGCGTAGTGTTGTTTCGTAGAGCTCCAAATATAGGTCCAGTGAATCCATTGGTTGCATTCAAATCACCTGTATATAAGCAATTTTCTGGCCAAACAGCTTGTCCTCTTATTAATCCTATGATTCCTCCTACATTATATTGTGCGGCTACATAGTAACTTGTGCTCCATCCATTAGAGGTAAGAGTCATATCTAATTCAATATTTGTATTTGAATAACAGTTTTCTATTTTGTATCTCTTGTCCGTCCCTGGATCAGAAGTTGAGTTTCTAGAATTTACTGCATAGCCAGCGATTCCGCCTACATTTACTTTATCAGAATTTGAACTGATTGTTATTGTATAGTTATCTACTATGCTACTGTTGTTTACTATTACATTTTTTATTTCAGCATTATTAAACATTGTTCCTGTTACGATTCCTATTGTATAGCCCTTTTCTGTTGAAGAATTCGACATTGTTCCATTTGCATTAATTTCAATTTTTGCATTGTCGATTTGCAAGTTCTTAATTATCGTTTTGTTATTACTATCCCCAATGCTTCCAAAAAATCCATATGCAGTAATTGATGTTGGAAGTGATGAAGATGTTGGTATTGTTAAGTTTGCAATAGTGTGTCCCGCACCATTAAATGCTCCTTTAAATGGATTTGTGTAGTTTCCTATTGGAGTCCATTCTTTATCATTAAAATCAATATCAGATATAAGTTCAAAATACGATCCATCATATGCATTTCCACTATTTACTTGATTTGCTAAGTATCTTAACTCAGCTCCATTTGTTATTAAATATGGATCCTCCTGTGTTCCACTACCAAACTTAAACTCTGTTGCAGATGTTCCATCCCAAACGCTTGCCTGACTTAAATCAGAAGAAAATGTTTCAACATTTCCTAATCCATCTTCTAACAATAAAGCATATGTTGAGAAGCTTTCCGCCGGGAAACTTATCTCGTCCTCTATGGTTTGAACTCCATCTATTTCAGTTACTGCTGCTTTATCTGTATCTTGTGCAGTATCTTCGATATGAACCACTTTATATTTTTGGTTATTCTCATCGATTTTTTCCAATCCCGAGATTGTAACCTTGACATTTGTATCAAATTCAGTTGGTTCGTATTCAGTCTCCCCCGCTATAATCTTTATATCATATGCTTTTTTAAAAGAGACTTTTTTTGAAAGCATTTCTTCTATTGAGTCTTGTATTTGTTCTATTTCAACTTTTGTTGCAGAAATAGTCGAATCTAATGGCATAAAACCTTCTATTATGATTTTTGTATCTAGTTGACCATCACTATCGTCATCCAGTTGTGCTTCGATTTTTTGCTCATATAAAACTTTTTCATTTTTTGCAAGGGTATTGTACCCTACTCTTAATGTTATTTTTTTATCTGAAATCTCGTCATCTGTTAAAAATAACTTTTCTCCCGGGTACATAACAGCTATATTTTGTTCTGTTTCTTCTTGTGGAGCTTCTACTTCTATATTTTCTATTATCTCTTCTTGATTTGTACTAGTTAGAATTTCCTCGTTTGTAGCTAAAGTTTCTTCGTTGACACTTTCTTGCAAAGTGTCATTTTTTATCACTTCTTTATTAGACTTTTTGTTGTGTATATCTCTTTCGACAATGTAATATTGTCCAATTCTTTTACCATTTACAAACTCAGGAAGAGCAAGATAATATCCACTTGCTCCTGAGTTTGTAGCTTCTAACATTATTTCAATATTTTCTATGTTTTTTTCATTGTCTTCTACATTGGCTATTACTTCAATCACTTTTGCAGCCTTTGACCTCTGCAAAGCAACAACTTCAAATATTACTAGTAATGTTAAGCATATTAAAATAACTATTCTCTTTTTATTTATTAAATATGTTTTCTTTTTTTTCATTGCTTAGTTCCTTTTGTTTTATTTTATCTATCATTCTAAAATCTTTTTAGCTTCACAGATAAATCTCATCTTTTCTAAATCGATTCCTGCTTTTTGGAAATTATAATAATTTTTAATCTTTTGAAGTCCCGAAATCAAGGTATCGATATTTGATTCAATTATATCTTCTTTTTCTATGTTGAAGTTAAGAAGTTTATATCTATCAGATATTATCATTGGTATATTCTTATCTTCTAAAATAGTTATATTCTTAATAATTATTATATATGGATTACTTAGAAATTCTCTAAGTTCGTTTATAAGTTCATCTATCTCTGGTTGAGTTATTGTTTTATTATTATTTATAATGCACTCGGTTAAATAATTAGTGAACTTGCTTGAAAAATAAAGCACATCAAAAATGGTTGAATCATCATTTAAATTAGCAATAATTTTTTGGTATATTTCTTCTTCATCCAATTGTTTATACAATTCTTGTATTTGATTTATTGTTTCATTATATTGAGCTATTTGTTTCTCTTGCTTCTCCTTTTTAGAGAAAATACCTTTATTGTTAATTTTTTTATTTAATGACTTTAATTGTTTTTCTTTAGATGTAATTTCTTTCTTTGTTGTAGCATAATTATTTTTATGGTCTTCTCTTTGTTTGTATTTTGCTTTTATATCGTCATATATAAATTGATATTTCAAGAAATTCTTATATTCTTCCAAACTGTTTATAAATTTTATAGCATTTTCGCTTATTTCTTTAATCGCCTTCTTAGAAGTATTTTGAGTTATTCCTTTTGCTAAAACTTTATTGTATTCTTGCCTAATTTTATCTTCCTCATAGTCTTTTTCTACTAATTGTCCATCTAAAAATTGATTGATTATAGTACATTTATCTGCATCTATTATATCGTATAGTTTAATCTTTGTATCTTTGTATTTTTCGTAAATTTTCGTAGTGTCTGCATTTAATTTGTTTAAGACATTTTGCTTTTGCTTCTCATAATATTTATCTATATTCTTTTTGTTGTTAATATAAATATGTCTTAGATTTAACTCTATATGTATTATTAAATCTGGGCATTTCCAATACATATTTTCAAATTTTTCTTTTAATGTATCTGAGCTAATATCATTTATTTCTTTGAAAAAGGTTTCCATATATTCATGAGCATATATACTGTAATCAAAGTCATCTTTTGTAAGAGCAATTCCTGTTTCTGCAAATTTATTTATGCATGACAGAATTTCTGAATTTACACTTTCTAAGTTCTCTTTGTAGAATCGGTTAAGCTTGTATATCTTTTTATCCAGTCCCATTTTTTCATAAGAGGTCTGTATTTCATCTATTAATTGAAGAAAAGTTGAAATTTCTTCAAGTTCAGATTTTAGTTTTGCTATTTCTGTATTTTCTGTAATTTCAACAATTTTTTTATAATTTTTACTTATTTCTTTATATGTTTTTTCTTTTTCTGTTTCATATTCTTTTTTTAGCTCTTGTACTTTTTGAATATATTTTGCTATATTTTTTTTATTATTTTTTGGCATTGTAGATAATATCTCTTTATCAGTTTCAATTTTCTCTAACAATTTACTCATTTTCTTCTCCTAACTTTAGGCTTTCTTTTTCCTCTTTATCTAAGTATTTTAAAAACGTGTCTATGCTTGTATATTGTTCTATTAAGTCATTTATTCTCTTTTGGCTTTCGTCCATAACAAATAAACCTCCCATTGTGTTAATCTTAGCACAACGGGAGGAAAATGTCTATCATTTTTTAACATATTTTTTAAATTCTTGCACTCATCAAATTGCTTGATGAATATCTTTTTAGCCCTTTGTTAAACACCAAAAATGCAAGTGTTGTTAAAGTTACTGTTGTCAACATTACCAGTAAAAACAATCTTGCGTCAAACTCTATTAATAGTTTTACTGGAATGTAATTTATAATTCCAACAGGAATTATAGTATATAGTAATATCTTAGTAATGCCTTTGAATATTCCATCAGGATATGTTGCGAAATGTGTCATCATACTAATTCCTGTTTCAGCTATAATATCCGATTTGTTTAGCCAAAAGCTCAAACTTGATAATATTACTGTTATTGCTGTCATCATAATTCCTCCAACTATTATAAATAGAGTAAATAATGCAAACCTTGATATTGAAAATCCATATATAAATAGCATTATGTATCCATATAATATATCTCCTATCGCTGAAGTCTCAACATCTGTTGTTATTGCCGATAAAAGTACATTTTTGGGTTGTACCAAAAAAGCATCCAGTTTTCCATTATTTATTGTGTCATATAAACTATATGCTTTTTTAAAAAAGAAATGTGATATTCCATATGTTCCAGAGGCAATTCCCCATAGCAGTAAAACTTGCTTGATTCCATAGCCTGCTATGTTGTCTTTTATTGCAAAAAGTATGATCCATTGAACAATGAAACTCGCATTGTTTAGTATCATAAACAATACATTAGATATAAAAGTTACTTTGTTAAGCATTTCTCTCATTAAAGCATATTTAATTGATAACACTGATATTTTTATTTGATTTTTAGCCTCCGTTAACATTAATCCTCTTCACTCCCTTTCTATATATTAGACTACATAATAAGTATATTGCAATTACGTAAATTATCTGTGCTATTATTACTGAAGCACATGTTTCCCCGGTAAAGTTTACAAATAATCTTGCTGGGCCATAGCATGTTACAAATATTGGACTGGCTATAATTAGTGGTTGTAAAAATGATGGGAAATATTCGACTGGAAATAATGTTCCCAAAATTAGAATAATTTTGCTGTGTATCCAGAAAATTGGGTTTGCATCTTCTATTACGAACGAAAATAGACCTATTAAAATTATTAGTAGTGAACTAATTACCACTGCAAGTGTACCAGAAATTAATATTATGATTACTTGTAGTAGGTTTAATACGGGAATACTCTTTAAAAATAATACTCCTAAAATTAGTCCAAGTGGTATGTACAAAACTGCTGTTATTGCAGAACTTCCAAGGTGACTTGAAAGCACATATCCCACATAACTATATGGTTTATTTAAATTATACGCAATATTACCGCTTTTTACATCGTCAATTATTTTCTTACAAAAACTTCTGCCACTTGTGCATTTCCAGATTATTTCTGTTATGATAACATACCATATCATTTGCGTCTTAGTGTATCCGTTTATTAATTCACTTGTATCACTGTAAATATAATTCCATAGATTAAGAAATATGAATATCATAATAGAATATCCAATAAATCCTACTAAAGTATTACCAATGTATTGTAAATTGCTCATCAGTTCAGATTTAAAAATGTATAAGTACTTTTTCATGGCTGAACCTCCTTGTAGATACTACTTATAATATCTTCCAAAGGAATATTCGATATGTTTATATCTACGATATTATCTGGATTTAATAGTTTTATCGCCTCAGCAACGCTTGTTTTTGTTGTATCAACTTCAAGCTTTAAATTATATTCTTTGTCTTTTATAACTGTAATTCCAACTGTATCTTTTAGACTTATTTTTTCCTTTGTCTTTGCTTCAACTATTTTCTTGTTTAAATAATGATATTTTAGATTTGCCATAGAATCATCTAATACAATAGTTCCGTTGTTTACAATTATTACCCTTTTGCATAATTTTTCTATATCCGAAACATCATGACTTGTTAAAAATATTGTTGTGTTTAGTTCTTTGTTCATTTTCTTAATCAGCTTACGAATATTCTCTTTTACAACAGGGTCTAAGCCTATTGTTGGCTCATCTAAGAACAAAACTTTTGGTTCATGTATTAAAGAAGCCACTATTTCACATCTGATTCTTTGACCTAAACTTAAATTTCTAACTGGTGTATTTATAAACTTTTCTAGTTCAAATAGTTTTATTAATTCATCAATTTTCTTGTCTAACACTTCATCTGGAATATCATATACCGCACCAAAAAATTTAAAATTGTCATATGCTGTCAAATGTGTCCATAATTGTTCTTTCTGTCCAAACACAGTTCCTATTTCATACGCAAGCTTTTTTCTTTGCTTAGTAGGATCAATTCCAAGAACTCTGATTTTTCCTTCTCTCGGATACAATATTCCTGTCATCATTTTTATCGTCGTACTTTTTCCTGCTCCGTTTGGGCCAATAAATGCAATCATTTCTCCTTCTTCTACTTCAAAGCTAATGTTTTTAACAGCTTTTATTATCTTATATTTTGGCTTAATAAAAGCTTTAAGACTCCCTTTTAATCCTTTCTCTTTAATTTTTACTTTAAAATCTTTTGATAGATTTTTTACCTCGATTATTGCCATAATCTCATCCCCTTTCTTTTTTATTGTGGCTTTCCCTTTTATTTTATAATACTGACAGCATATAATTTTATTATATAAAAAAACACAAAGTCACTTATTCGTGACTCCGTGTTTCAATTACGTGTAAGTATTCTACCCGAGATAGCTCACTTTTCAGCTTATATCTCCTCACTTGTGTTCTATTATACTACAAAACTTTTACTTTTGTCAAACATTTTATTCTTCGATTACATCTTGTTGCTTTGTTATATATTTATTTCTACAATATTTCTTTGCAAGTCCACCTTTGCTTGTTTCTCTGTAATGAGAGTTTAAATCTTTTCCCGTTTCGTACATTGTATCAACCACTAAGTCAAATGATATAAATCTTTTTCCTGTCGTAATTTTTGCCATATTAGCAGCATCCACAGCTCTTAACGCTGCAACAGCATTTCTTTCTATACATGGAATCTGTACATATCCGTATATCGGATCACAGGTAAGTCCCAAATGATGTTCCATTGCAATTTCTGCCGCATTATCTATTTTTTCCAAATCCAAATCCATTAAGTAAGCTGCTGCTCCTGCCGCCATGGAACAAGCTGTTCCTATCTCAGCTTGACACCCGCATTCCGCTCCACTTATAGATGCGTTTGCTTTTACTAGGTTTCCTATGACACCTGCTATGGCTAACGCCTTTATAATTTTTTCTTCTTCAATATTATATTGTTCATACATATACGTTAAGACTGCTGGTAAAACTCCGGAAGCTCCGCAAGTAGGAGCTGTCACAATTATATCTCCAGACGCATTATTTTCACTTACTGCATGAGCATAGCTTGTAAGTAGTCTAGTTCTTTTTAATATTGGATTTTGATCTTCTGCCGTATTCTCATAAATCATCTTTGCTTCTCTTGGCAACTGTAATTTTCCAGGAATTATACCTTCTTTTTCAATTCCGGTCTTTACCGAATTATACATTGTATGCCATATTTCTCTTAGAAATTCGATTATATCTTCGCCCTCTGTTTCCACAACATAGTCAACCAAATCTTTATCTTTTTCTTTACAATATTCTTTAATATCTTGCATATGGTTTAATTTATATATGTCTGGAACAATAGCTCTCTTCTGGCCTTCTACTTCTATCGCTCCTCCTCCCACCGAGTACACTCTTGCTTGGGATATTTTTTGATCGTCTTTATATGCTATCAAATCCATTGTATTAGGATGTTTATCGCACACAAATTTTGTATCAAAGATTATATTTGTTTTAATTGGATTTAACGTCTCTTTAATTATTTTATCTGTCAAATGCCCTTTTCCTGTAAAAGCTAGCGAGCCATACAAATAAATATCAAACCTGTTTGCTTCTGGGTTTTTATCTTTAAACCACTCAGCCGCTCTTTTAGGGCCCATTGTATGTGAACTTGATGGACCGTTTCCAATTTTATATAGTTCTCTTAGAGTTTTCATTTTATTTCTCCTATATTAGCTTATATGTTCTTATTCCTTATGACACTTTCATTGAATTCTTCGTTTAGAATATCCATCTCGATCGAATCATAATATTTTCCATCTACAAATTTACTCTGTCTTCTTCTTCCGTATTCTTTAAATCCGCATTTTTTATAGCATTTCAAAGCTCTTTCATTAAATTCCATTACATCCAATTTAATATTTTTTAGATTCAAATATTTAAAGCCATATTCCAATATTAATTTTATCGCTTCTGTTCCATATCCTTTGCTTCTGAAATATTTATCGCCTATAAATATTCCAAGTGTAGCAGTTCTATTAATATGATCTATCTTTTCTAATGAAACTGTTCCTATCATTTTGTCTTCTTCTAGTGTAACAATTACAAATCCTGCTTCCGCAAAGCTGTGTTCTTCTAAGTACTTCTTTTCTCCTTCCAGAGAAACAATCGCACTACTTCTTCCTATATAATCAGTTGTTTCAAAATCATTTAGCCATTCTGTAAAAATTTCTACATCTTCACTATTTCTAGGTGATAAGTATATTCTATCTCCTACAAGTTTTTTAAAATATCTCATAATTTTTTCTCCTTTTTTATTAATTATGCTATTTCCATAGCAGTTATTATTTTTCTTGCCACTTTTTTCTTTTTTGAATTATATCATATATTTTTCATATTTTAAATATATTGACAAAATATAATTCTTATTATATTTTTTATACAAGGAGGCGATATTTTGAATAATATAAGAGTAGGTTGCTCTGTTCTGATAAAATCAAATAACAAATTATTATTAGGAATTAGAAATAAAGAGCCAAATAAAGGAATGATAATTACACCTGGAGGTGGTGTTGAATTATTTGAAAGAATGGAAGATACTGTAAAAAGAGAAATAATGGAAGAAACAGGTTTAGAAATCACAAATATCAAACAATTGAAAACATATGAGATTATTAATAAGCCAGATGAACATAGAATTATTATTTACTGGTCAGCAGATTATGATAAAAATTCAGTACAATCAGCAACCGATTTAGCAGATGCTAAATTTTATAGTAAAGAAGAAATCAAAGAACTAGACAAATTAGGAAAATTAAGTAGTATTACAAAACAAGTTTTATCTGACAACAATTGGCTATAAAACATAGAACTAGGTATTTTTATCTATCTAGTTCTATGCTTTTACTAATGGATCTTTCAATTAATCTATTTGTTCTAAATTAATCAACTCATTTTTTCTAAAAGTCAACTTTAACAAACATGGCGATTTTATGTTTAATATTGTATTTTTGTTATAGACAAGTTTAACATTTTCATTTACTGTACACCAGTTTAATAAAAAGAACTTTATTGAGCCTCCATGACTAATTACTGCAATTCTTTTTCCTTCATATTCTTTAAGTATTTTATCAAAAAATTTATTCATCCTTTCTCTAGTTTGCTCTGCACTTTCTCCATTAGATGTTCTAAATGTTCTATCTAATAGTTGCTCTTGTGAAGGATCTCTTGTACTTTTATCCTTCATAAATTCTCCTAATTCCTTTAAATTTCCTAATTTTCTTTCACTTAAGTTATTGTCTAAATTAAAAGGTAAATCATTTTCATACGCAATATATTTTGCTGTAGCTTTAGCTCTAGTATAGCTACTTGACCATATAATATCTAAATTTTTCAATTCGTCATTTTCACTTAATTTTTTTGCTTGTTCTTCTCCTTCTACTGATAATATTTCTTTTTCATTAATCATTTGAGAATCCTCATTTGTATTTCTAATACCATTTTCGTCAACAGTTTCAGCATGTCTAACTAAATATATTACTGTATCATTCACTTTATTCAAGCCTCCTTTTTCTTTTTTATTATAATAATATACTCAATATATTACAATCTTTTTTTATTTCTCTTCTTACAAAATTTTAATAATTTATAACTTCATATATAACATCAGCTTGTATTATTTTTTCCAATATATTATTTACCTCTTTTCTTGTTTTTTCTGAACTTGCTATATAATAATTTTCAGTAGTTTCGATTCTACTATGTCCTAAAATGTCTTCAACATCTCTAATTTCTGCTCCTTTTCTCAAAATTTGAGTAGCATAGTTTCCCCTTAAATCATAAAATCTACAATTTTTAAAAACTTCTCCTCCAAAATCGCAACACAAATTCACCTATAAAAACCACCCCATCAGGAATGTATGGAGTTAATCCTTTATTTTTTATCAAATAATCATTAAAAATATTATAGTTATGAATTTTGGTTAACGTCAAACTTTTTCCAATATTCTTATATGGATCTCTTTCGCTGATAATAAGGTCATAAAAATCTCCATAAGTAATAATTATATTTTTAAATTTCTCAAAGCAGTTAACATCAATACTTGATATTGTTGTAGGTAAAAATATTTTTTCTATTTTTCTATTTTGTTAAAAATATTTCGTTTAATTGTCTTAACTCCAAAAGGAATTGGAGGGGCTTGAAAATTATGTTTTTTCAAATAGTTATTAAAAGGTATTATGTTAATATTAGTAACTACTTTATTTTTATTTCATAAAATTTACTTTTCATCTTCTATAATTTTTAAAACTAATTTTTTAACTTCTAACCAAATTTTTTTTAAACTATCATATGATAAAGTTTTATAAACATCATCAAATGATGTCCATATTAAATCATGAGTGTCTAAAGAATCATTATTACTTTTACCATTATCAATTGCAATATAATAATACATATCAACTTCATCATTTTTTGAATCATAATAGTGTTCTTGAGCCACAGGCTCATTACTATACAAAATACAATCTCTTTTTGTTTCTTCTGCTGTTTCTCTTATTGCACATTCTATCAAAGACTCCTCTGATTCTCTATGCCCCTTCGGAAAAGAATAATCTTTTTGTTTTTGCCTATATATTAGTCCTATCTTATTATTTTTTTTATTAATTAATATACATCCTGCCTTTTCCACTTTCATTTTCTTAACCCTTTCATCATTAATATTCTATCATAAATATCATCTTTTTCAATATCTAAATCCTTATATTTTGAACTATTTGAAAAACTGATAAATTCTTCAAAACACAATAAATTCAACTCATTTGGTAATACACCATTAAATACCCAATCCACATCTGAAATTAAACATTTTGATACTCCATTTGGATTATGCCAATACTTAATTCTCGATGAATCCTTAGCATCTAATTTATATTTTGAAATCCATCTTTCCTCTCTCACTTTTTTAGGAGTTACAAAAGCATCATCTCTTTTTTTTAATATAATAAAATCTTATTATTTTTTTCTATAATGAAAAAGCCAGCACGAATGCTGACTTTTATTTTTTTGCATAAATTGTTTGCAAAAGATTTCCTTTATTTATAAGGGTTTCACGGCTTTTATATTTTTTTATTTTGTTTGCAAACAAATTGCAAACATTTGCCTTATTTTACGATTTTTTTGATTTGATTAAAATTTTTTACAATTTTTAAGTAATTAGATTTTTCTTACATTATTCTTCTCTATTTTATTTGAAAGAACAATACCACTATTTTTTGCAGTCCATATTTTACCATCATTTTCAGTATATATTCCTATGCTACCATTTGTTGTTCTAATAAGACTAACATCAGTAAGTCCATCTTCTCTTACATAATCTTGTAACAAATAATAATCTCCATATTGATTAGCTACTTTAATTAAATCTTCTTTCTTGTATATTTCATCTCCAACTACTAATGTATCAGGATATTCTTGATCATTAGTATTATTATGTGGATAAATTGAAATTCCATCTAAATTTAAACCTTCTTCAATGTGAAATTCTGGATACTCTTCACTACATGGTGTAATTATAATATATTTTGACATTAACATTGCACCAGCACTAAAGCCTAACATTACCCCATCATATTTTTTTAAAACTTCTAATAATCCCAATTTGTCACACAAATTTTTTTGCTTAAATGGATCTCCACCCATTAACATTACAAAGCTAGCTTCACTAACTGCCTTTTGAGCTTCTGCAGGAGACATATCAGGTGTAATTATAGTACTTGTTTCAAATTCTATTCCAACATTTTTAAAATGTTCGGTAAATGCTGGAACATATATTTCTCTGACTTTTTGCATTTTATCTGCACCACCAGGGATATATACTATACTTTTTCTATCTTTTAATTCATTTAAGAACATATCTCCTAATCCATGTCCAAAAGCATTATTAATATCAAAGCCACTACAATAATATCTTGTCATACTATCAACTCCTATATAAATTATACCATAAATACTTAATATTTTTTAAATTACTACCTTTTGGTTAATAAATTACTATTCTGATAATTTTGCAAATTTTAATTAACTGAATAAGGTTTATGTTCTGAAGATTTATTATGATTACATTATACTATTTTTTTATAAATTGTAATTCTTTTGTAAAAACTTATTTGATTTTGAAACATTTTAACCTTCTTTTATAAGAATTTGAACCCTTTTTAAAGTTTTGAAATACTTATCTAAAACTTATCTAAAATTTTTAAGTTGTAATTTTTTAAAATTTTTGAGCATTGTACAAAAATGGCGTAATTCCTTATATTACTTAGGTTTACGCCGATTTTAATCATTATTTACCACAACAGTTCTTGTATTTCTTACCTGAGCCACATGGAGATTTTTTTACTGTATTATCCGTACTATAAATATCCATGAATACTAGTTATATTGTGGATTATAATCATTTATATCTATTGTATTATTTGTACTATTTTTATTTATTGTACAAACTTTTTGCAAACAAAATGCAAACAATGTTTACATTCATTATAATTATTAGTATATAGTAATTAATAAAAAAATGCAATATATTAAAAATATAAATTATAAATTCTTTAAAATATAGATGCAAAGTTTTATCTTTTATCATCTATACTTTTTATATTCTTAATTAACTCATCAATTTTTTTCTTACTAGCATCACAAATATATATATTATCTTTCTTATGTATCGGATATATTCTATATATTGTATCTATTGGTGTTAAGACAATTTCAACATTACTTGTTGGAGATATAAAAACATCGCGTAAATGAAATGTTTCATGCTTTTTAATGTTACTCTTTAAACTACTTATAATAGTTCCGTGTATATGTCCTCTTCGTTCATATTTTCCTCCATTTGTAAATTCTGTCCATTCTGGTTCATATCTTTCATATTTTGTACCCATTCCATACATTTTATCAGATTGTTCTAGCTTAAAACGTTTTTCATATGAAATCTCAACTACTTCTGGAATATCTTTAAATGGTTTTTCTGGCATATGCTTTAATACACGTCCATTTACCTCCGTATCATTTTCTTTTTGTGGTTTGACAAAAATTTGAATAGAAAAACAATTTATTCCCAATTCACTAGCTGCTTGGTTTAAAATATCTAATAAACTCTCTTCTGACTTCTTTGGTCGAACTTTCATATATACACTTTTTGAATCTGTAAAATCTCCTTTTTTTAACCAAGCTGTATGTGAATATACTATACGTTCTTCTCTTAATGTTTTTTCATCATCTTCAAATAACGGAATACTTCTACTATAACATTCATTTTGGGGCAAATACCCACTTACATTTTGTGATAACCCTTCACATTTATTATTTTGAATTAATGAATATTCAAAAACTTCTCCGCCTGGATGATTTCCGTTTTTCCTTGCTCCGGAAGCACCAATTCTTAAATATTCTCCTTCAGCTAATAAATTCATTTTTTTAACAATTTTTCTAATTGTATAATCGTTAAATACTTCTGATTCTGCAAATCTGAAATTATCAATTCCATTCATATCAATGATTATAGAGCCCTCTGCACCATAATCAAGATATAAACTTTGTTTTTTATCATTACAATTTGTCTTTACTTCTATTTCTGCATTATCTTTTATTATTACTTCATACATATTTCTTTTAAAATTATTTTTAAAATTCCTTTTTATCATTAAGTATTCTCTATTTTCTTCTTTTATGATCCATACATCTTCGCAATAATTTTTTATTTCTATATCTTTATCATTTACTTGTTTTATTTCTAATGGTTCAAAATTATTAATCCACTTCATTTTTCTCCCCCTTACTATTTATGAAAAGTACTTTTTACTATCTTTTTCAAAAAACTCTTTCCATTCTTTTAACTTTTCATTTGACTTTCTAATCTTCGCTTGATAATCCTTTTCATTATTATTTATTAGGATATATCTTTGTTCTTTTTTACTAATTTCTACTGCATTTTGCATATCTATACCTTTTATAATAATATTATGTTGTTTTATTTCTTTTAAATAATATTGCATCTTTTTAACAGTTGTATCTTCTGCAAGAATTATTGGAACTTTATTATTTTCAATTACTTTACATATTTCTTTAATTTTCATTAATTTATCACTATTATTCTTATACGTCGATAAATCTGACTGATGTACTGATAAGTCTATTAATATATAATCTGTTTCGCAATTTAAAGACTTATGCAAATACCAAAAATATTCTTCAAAATCTTCCTGAAACAGCCCCACTACTGCTATTATCTTTTTACACAATTTTTCTTTTATATTATCGATATATTCTCTAGATGTCCTATGGTGTAATTGGATATACATATTACTAATTGGCATTTTATACATATTACAACAATTTTCCATTGATTTAATATCTAGTGGTCTTTGAAATAAAATTACTTGCTCTATATTATTCGGAATACTATCTTGCATATTTCTAATACTATCAATTTCAAAAAATGATAGTGGAAGATTCTCATTTATTTCTAAATTTCTTTTGAAAGGAAAATATTTTTCTTCACTACTTAAATAAGAATTTGTATCAATATATACAGCATGGATACCTATCATATTCGCACCATTATTAGCAACCATTTTTAAATCTTCAATATTATGAACTCTGCATACTTTAAAAATATAATTTGAATTATTCATATTGCTATATCTCCTTCTTTTTTTAAAGAAAAAAGCAGAAATGAATTTACATTTCTACTTTTCTTGTTACATTCTCTCTGGTTCTTCTATAGCCATTGTATCTAATAACTTCTTGTTGATTTTTCCGACCATACTTGATAATTGAATCCAGGATTTTTGTTTATCTTTATCTTGCTCTCCGATTACTTTTGTTGTATTATAAAACGAATTATAAGCAGAATTTAATTCATATAAATAATTTGCAATTTCTGTAAGCGATTTATTCTCAAAAGCCGTATCTACAATATCTGGTAATCTTGATATTGTTAACATTAGCATTCTTTCTTCATTTTTAGAAGGTTCTTGTATTTTTCCTGGTTCTATACCTTGTTCTAATGCTTTCTTTAATAATGAATTTATTCTAACTGCTGAATACAATATATATGGACCTGTTTTTCCTTGTGTTTCAACGAATTTATCAATATCAAATATGTAATCAGTTTCTCTATTAGATAATGCATCTGCATATTTAATTGTTGCATCTGCAATTTTATATGCGCTATCTTTCTTTTCTTCTTCAGAAAATTGTACTCCACTCTCTTCCAATCTCTTTTCAGATGACTTTTGCACTAATTCAAGCAAGTCTGATAATTTCATTACTCCACCATCTCTTGTTTTAAATGGTTTACCATCTTTTCCATTCATAGTTCCAAAACCAATGAATCTTAATTTCATATCTTCTGGAACAATTCCTGATTTATATGCTCCTCTAAATACTTGTTTGAAATGCATTTCTTGTCTACCATCAACAACATACCATATTTCATCTGGTTCAAATTCTTTTACTCTTTCATATATTGTTGCTAATTCAGTAGTTTGATAGCCAACTGAATCACTTTGTGTTTTTAAAATTAGTGGAGGAACTGGAGATGAATCTGTTGGTTCATCAACATCCATTACTGTAGCACCATTACTTTGTCTTAGTAAATTTTTCTTTGCGAAAATATCCATCATTTCTGGAATTGATTTAATACAATCGCTTTCTCCTCTCCATAGTTCAAAATTTACTCCTAATTTGTCATAACTTTGTTTTAAATCCTTAATTGATTCATTAATTATATGTTGCCAAAGAGCATAGTATCCCCTATGTCCCGGTCTGTCTTCATTTTGTAATATTGCTGTTGCTTCTCTAGCTTCTCTCATTCTTTCTTCATCTTCTTTAGCTGCTGCACTAGCAGTTGGATATATTTCATTTAAATCATCCATAGTTACTGGGCTTTCACTTGGATATTCACCTGTATAATTTTCATCAAAATATACTAATCCTGGATTTCTTCTTTTTATTTCAGATATAACAATTCCTAGTGGTCTTCCCCAATCTCCAAGATGCACATCACCTATAACATCATGTCCTAGTTCTTTAGCTAATCTTTTTAAACCTTCACCTATTATTGCTGAACGTAAGTGTCCAACATGTAATGGTTTTGCAACATTAGCACCACCATAATCAATTAAAATCTTTTTAGGTTTATCTGCTCTTATTCCCATTTTAGGGTCAATTGACATTTCTTGTATATAATTTGCTAAAAATGTATCACTTAAAGAAATATTTATAAATCCTGGTCCTGCAACTGAAACATCTTTAAAAACAGGATTTTGTCTTAATTCTGCTGCTATCTTTTCAGCAACAACTCTAGGATTTTGTCTTGTAGCTTTTGCAATTTCAAAAGCCTCATTACATTGGAATTGAGATAAATCTGGTCTATCTGATAATTTTACAGCTTTGTTTTCTATTGTATAACCATTGTTTGAAAAACTTTGTTTTACTAAATCATTTAAATAATTCATTAATGACATATAATAAGCACCTTTTACATAAATATTTAGATTTTTATAAAATCTATAAAATTTTATTCATACATAGCTATTATATCATCTTTTCTCGTTTATGTCAACTATTTTCAAAAACTGCTAAATATTATGTTTTCGCACTATTAATCAATATTTATTATTGACATTTTCAGGTAAAAAATGTATAATATTTATGTAAATTACATTTTATTTTATAGAAGGAGGATTTACCTATGATTGATTTGCATTTACATTCATTTGTTTCAGATGGTGACCTTTCTCCTTCTGAAATAGTGAGAAAGGCAAAACAAAATGGGATTAGTACACTATCCCTAACAGACCACGATTCAATATCTGGCATTGCAGAAGCTCAATTGGCATGTAAACAATTAGGTATTCGTTTTATTCCAGGTGTTGAACTAGAAGCAGCAACAGACATTAGTCGGAGTCGGTACATTCATATATTAGGTTACAATTTCAATAACTCTAATATCCTAAATGAATATCTGACGAAATTAAGAGAAGAAAGAATTTATATCATAATGGAATATGTAAAAGTATTAAGAACATTAGGAATATATACTTCTTACGAAGAAATATCTTCTATAACATCAGGCTTACACATAACTGCTTATCATATTCCAATGTTCCTACACCAAAACGGATATTATGAAAGTTTTAGTCAAGCAAAAAAAGACTTTATTAATCCGAGCGGAAAATATTATATTCCTAGAAATTTTTATGATGTAGATTTTATTATTAACTTAATTCTTAAGGCTGGTGGAATTCCTGTTCTTGCTCATCCTTGTCGTCTGCCTCAAAAAAATGAAGCTCTTGATTCGTATGTTGCTGAATTAACTTCCAAAGGACTTTTAGGAATTGAAACATTTTATCCAGAACACTGTAATGAAGATGTTATTTTTTATAAGTCTCTTGCTCAAAAGTACGGTTTATTACAAACTGCTGGAAGTGATTGGCATTCTGAAAAATCTCAAATAAAAATGGGATTTGAGTTTTCTAATGAGGAAGCAATCGTTAAAAGTCTTTTAAACTGCAAAAGGGATTAGCTAATAACTAATCCCTTTCTCTATATTTTTATAATATTTTCTAAATCAAACCAATTATCTGTTATCCAATTTATTTCAAACATAAATTTTTTTACTTTTTCAGGAGTATTGTCTATATAATATGCTTCTTTAATCCATAACCCAACTTCTAAACACCATAAAATTTTTATTCCATTTATCAAATCTTCAATCGTTAATTTAGAAATGCTATTATATCCTTCTACTAAATTTATTAACAATTCTTTATTTATTTGTCCATTATTATCTAGACAAAATGTAAAAAATATTCTCGCAACATCTCTTAATATAAATGATACATTAGCAATTTCAAAATCTACTAATGCCTTAAAACCATTCTTATCAAATAATATATTATCTTGTGATAAATCTCCATGACAATATCCAATTTCTAAATTTTCAAAAAAATTATAATCTAATACGTCAAGTATTCTTTTCTGTTTAAGTACATCTTGTACATAATATTCATTCTTTCCTTCTTTTAATCTTTTATCATATTCTTTATACATTCTTTGAATTAGTTCATAATAATCAATTTTTTGTTTTATACTTATTTCATTAAAACATTTTCTCATTTTAGCTATTTCAGCACCTATTAAAAAAATATCTTCATTATTTATATTAGTATGATCCTTTAAAAAAGTTCCTTCTAAATATTCTATGACTACTATCGGATTATTATTCTCATTATAATTTATTAATTTATCATTTATTTTATATATACAGGGACATTTTATACCAAAATCATAAGCTGTTTTTAGTAAATTGGCTGCTAATTCAATATTAATGTCTCTCCTAATTATTTTTTTATGTTCTATTATTTTTAACATAATTGATAATTCCTTAAATTGTACCTTCCACTTTTCTGTAAGCCATCCTCCACTTATTTCTTGTATATCAACTATTTTTTGATTAAATGCCCTCTCTAGGAATTCTTTTAGTTCTTCATTCATTTTATCTTCCTTCATTCAATTCTTTATATGCTTGATATTCTCTATTATTTGCAACTGTGAAATCCATAAAAACAACATCTCCGTTTTCAATAACATATTCCATTTCATATTGACTAAAAGGAATTCCTTTTAAATGCATTAAAACCTTTCTGAAATTTTTAAAATCCTGTTCATCTTCTCTTAACATTTCCATACGACTAATATGCATTTTGTCTCCTAACATTGGCACAATAATTCTATTATCTATTATTTCATCATGTTTATCTTCATAACTTTTATAAGTTTCAATTGCAAGACAATCTTCTAGCTTTGATAACGTTCCTATTGATTCTGGTATAACACTCTTATGTGCAAAAACTATATATTGATTTTGATATTGTTCAACAAATTCTCTTATCTCATCTAAATTGGTTCTTCTATTTATTGATGGTAGACCAACATTCCATTTCACCAATTTACTTTTAGGAGATAATCTGACACTAATTCCTTCTTTCAATGGTTCTTTTCCCTCTAGTATTTGTCTTATATCTAACAATTTTACTGTTGGCATATTTAATTCTGATAACAATTTAATTCCCTCTAATTTACTTATTTCCATAAAATTCCTCTTTTAATTAATTTAAATATTCTTTTTGAATATACTCTATTTCTGCTTTAAAATTAGATTCAAAAGCAATTGGCAATTTAACTTTTGCTTCTAATTGAAATGCTATATCATCAAGTTCAACTACTACTGTCAATATTTCTAGTAATTCTTCATTTATAGTTTTTTGTTTTGAATATATCTGTTTAAAAAATTCATATTCTTTATTATTTTGGCATAAATCCATCTTAATAAAAGCTAAATCCCATTCTTTTGGTGCAAATCTAGCCCCACCCGGATCTAAAAATCCTGTAATAGAAGAATTATCATTCACTAAAATATTATTTGGATTAATGTCATACCAACATATTACTGGCTTTATATTACTAATAATCTTCAATTTTTCCACAGACATATTAGCTTTTTTAATAAAATTTTTTAAAACATTCTTATCTTCAATATATTTTTTAATTCTTTCAATATTTCTATCTATATCCTCTTCTATATATTGATAAAAATATTCTTTTTCATCCAATCCATTTATTCCTATCCATCCGAAATTTACTACCTATTTCAACAGAATGAATTCTTGCTAATATTCTTGCTAAATCTTTATAAAAAACTTCATAATCAAATTTATCATCATAAGCTAGTTCTTTCCCTGACTTTAATTCTGATACTAAATATGAAAACTCTTTATTTTCTCCTAATTCGATAATATTAGGAATTTCGTTTATTTCCGTTTTTTCTTTTATAAGTTTTGTAATATATTCTTTTTTCTTTGCTTGATATTTTGTATGTCCAAAATATATTTGATAAATATATTTCCTATCATCTTTACTTATTAGATATGTTTTACATCTATATCCACTTTGTATTTCTTTAAATTCAAATTCTTTATATTTTTCTAAAATATATTCTTTCATATTTCCTCCTAAATATAAGGATTATGCCCCTCTTCAGTTATTAAATCTGCTGTTTCATTTATTGCTTTTCTTGTTAAGTCATGAATTTCCATCAATGTTAAATTTCCTATTTTTATATTAGGATATTCTTTTGGCTTTTTATCTCCCATTTTTGAAACAATATGCATATCAAAATATCCTGCTATATGTCCTACAATTTTTTCATTTAGAAATTGATTTGGATAATTTAAATCTAATTCATGCCATTCTGCTTCAATTACATTAGGATTATTTAATAAATATTCAGCTGCTAATTCTAAATTGTGCCATCTATAAAAATCTATATTTAGTTTTTTAGATTCCTCAATTGTATTTAAAATACTTTCCTTTGTGTCTTCGTAATATCCAATTAAAAAACTACCTTCAACAACAATATCATTTTTCTTCAAAATTTCAATAGCTTTAACAATAGTTGCAACATCTTCACCTTTATTCATTGATTCTAGAACTTCATTATTTAGCGATTCTATTCCTATCTCAATAGAATAGCATCCAGCATTTTTCATTAATATTGCCATTTCTTCAGTTATTTCATCTGCTCTTATCAATGCTGTCCATTTACAATCTATTTTTTCTTCAATTATTCTTTCACAAAGTTCTTTTAAATATGGATATGCTGTAATACTTGCATCCCAAAAGAAAAATTGATTGATATTATAATTTTCAATATCATATTTGATTTCATCAATTATGTTTTCATAATTTCTAATTCTAAATCTATTTCCCCAAATTAATCTTTCATCACAAAATTTACACTTATTGTAACTACAACTTTTAGAAGCTACTAAATATAATTTTCCATCATATTTTGATAAATCATATTTTCCCCAATTTGGATATGGAATTTCATCCAATTTATTAATCATTCCTGAATTATACAGATTTATATCCTTATATTTTTCTACTATATATTTTTCTTTATTTTCAACAATATTAATAACATCACATTCTGGATCTCCTAATGATATGTAATTAATTGCTTCTAATTTACTCAAATCTAATTGTTTAGCAGCATATAAATAGTTTGTAAATGTTCCTCCTACTATAACAATATTTTCAGGCAACATTTTTGCTATATCAATGCAAGTCTTTAATAATCCATACTCACAATTTATATATACAAATTTGTATTCTTTTGCTACTTTTATAATTTGTTCATAAAAACGTCTTTTTAATTCAAAAAAATCTTGTTCTTTTACATTTTCTATATCATTAATTAAAAAATCTAATATTTCTGTTTCATATCCTTTTTTTTCTAATATAGCACTAGTATATCCTAATTTAGCATTAGGAGATTCATATTTTGGATTTTTACAAAAAGGATCAATTAATAATATTTTACATTCCTTCATTTCAATTCCTCCAATATTTTTGTTATTATACTTACTCATTTTTTCTAATATTTACTTGATTTTTTATGGATGTAAAGCAGGTATTTTTTCTAGCAACAATTCTTCCGCTAAATATCTTATAGCTTCACAATTTTTACTTTTTATACTGTATATTGTTCCATTTTCATTAATTGCCTCACCAATACACCCTCCAGCGCAATAATATTTAATAGGACAATCAGTACATTCTTTTAAATTATCTACTGTCCTAGCTTTTATATTTTTTATTTTTTCTTCATCATATATAATTATATCTTTACTTTCATCATATTTTCCATATAAAAGTTCACTTAATTTATCATCCGAATATCCCATATCACAACAACTAACATATCCATCTACTGTTAAATGTGGCATTGGAATACATGCTCTACAAGAAATATTTGTTTTTTCATCAAAATTAACTGTGAAAAAAGAACCATAATAAATCCCTTTTTCTTTTGCATATTTTCTTGCTTTTAAAAATTCCTTTGCATATTCAAGTGGATTAATTTCATCTTCATAATATAACTTATTTTCTACATTTGCAAACATCAAATCACTATATAAATATTTAACCCCTAATTCTTCCATTTTATCAACTATATCCATTTGTTTATATAAATTTTTATTCCCTATTGTTGCTCTTACTCCAAGTTCCTTTACTTTACCATTTAAGAATTTTATATTGTTCTCTACTATTTTGCTAACACCATCATTGTTTTTATTAACCCTATAAAAGTCATTTGCCTCCGTTGTTCCATCATATGAAATCCAAACAATGTCAATATGTTTAGATATCCATTCAGCAATTTCTTTGTTAAATGTTCCATTTGTTTGGATTTCAAATATTGCATCATTGTCCAAATTTTTGGTATAATCATATATTTCTTTTATTTTTTCAAATTCTAATGTAGGCTCTCCATTCCCAAAAAATCTTACGAATAATTTATTACCTTGATTTTTAAAATCACTTATAGCACGTTTAACAAATTTCACATTAATACTATCTTTTTTTCTTTCTTCTCCACAATAACAATATTTACATCTTAAATTGCAATCATCTGTAAGTAGAATGCTTATACATTTTTTTCTACAATGAGCCATTTTTTACCCCCCTATTTTAATTTATTTCTTTTTATTTTTCCTGTGCCTGTTGTTGGCAATTCATCTAAAACTTCAACATTATTTACTACTATATTATTTAATTCTTTTCTTATATAGTCATATAATTGACTTATATTATATTTATCTTTTAATACGGCATATATATTATAAAAATAAAATTTAGTTTCTTCATTAAATTCTTTTTTTATAAATACTCTTTTCATTCCATTAAATTTATATAATATGTTTTCAATTTCTCTAAGCGTCATATCATTCTGACTAAAATTTTGAATATCGGATAAACGTCCTGCGATATAATAATATCCTTCATTATCTACTTTTACTACATCTTTTGTATTAAACCACCCATCTTCATCCAAAACTTCTTTAGTCAATTCTTCATTTTTTATATAGCCTTTAAAAACCATTGGGCCTTTTATCCATAATAATCCCCATTTTCCATTTTCGATTACATTCCCATTCAAATCAGTAATTTTACATTCTACATTTGTTACACATTTACCTAGACTTCCAATTTTCCTTTCCTTTGCTGAATAATTAAAATGTGTTAATGATGCTGTTTCAGTTAATCCATATCCTTCTGTTATTATAGCATTTGTTTTTTCCTCGAATTTTTTTATACATTCTATTGGTAATGAATCTCCTCCTGAATCACAAATTCTTAATGAAGAAATATCTATACTATCCAAATCTCTATTTATAATATCTATGTACATATATGGGGAACCTGGAAAAATATCTGGTTTATACTTTTTATTTATATAAATAAAATTATCAATGTTCCATTCATTCATAATTATTATTTCTGAATTTGCTCTCATTGCACTTGTTAGACATGCAAACATAGCATAGTTATGCCACAACGGAAGCACTGTAATAATTTTAGAATTTTCATCTAATTTATATACTTTTTTATATTCTTCTGAAACAAATGATATATTTTCATTGCTTAATTTTACTCCCTTTGAAAATTTGCCACTCGTTCCACTAGTATATGAAATTATTATTATATCATTAAAGTTGCTTTTTATTGGAAGTAATTTTTCTTTTTCATTAACTTGTATATTAATTTTTTCTATATTTATAATATTTTTATCTTTATATTTAGATAATTTTGAAATGTTATTATCATTTGTTAATATTGTAGTTAATTTATTATCTTCTATTATTTTATCTAATCCTTCTTCTGATATTTTAGGATCAATACCAACAACAGTATATCCATTGAATAGTATAGCAAAAAATGCTTTTACAAATTCTAATTTATTCTCAATCAATATTCCTATAGCTTTTTTATAATTATTTACACCTATAATTTTATTAATTGCAATTATAGTATTTTTTATTTCTCCATAAGTTAATTTCTTATCCTCTGAATTTATATCACTATATACTGCAAAGATTTTTTCTTTGTTTTCCATATTCAAATAACATTCTTCAATTATATTTTTCACTATTAAACCTCCATTTTGAAAATATTTTCAAATCTCCAATAAACTAAAATCCACCACAATTCTCTGTCTGTAAACATCTCTGCTCCTTTTAAATATTGTTTGTCAATCATTTCATTTACAATTGCACTTTTTGTAATATCATTCCAGTGTTCTTCACAAATTTTTCTTATTTTCTTATCATAAACATTCGGTGGTTCTGGAAATGCATATTTTCTTCTTTTAATTATGCTTTCTGGTAATAAATCTTTTCCATATTGCCTTAAAATATATTTCTCTCTACCATCTTTAATTTTTAATTTTCCTGGTATTTTCATTGACAATTCTACTAATCTATGATTGTCAACAAAAGGAACTCTACTTTCTACACTATGGGCCATAGCTAATTTGTCTTCTTGCAGTAATAAATCATGTAGAATTGTCTTTATAGACATGATAGAATATTCATTCAATTTATCATTATCTTTAGCTTTAGAGTATTTAGTCAAAGTATCTTCTAAATATTCTCTTAATGTGCCTTTTATCTTATCTTTAAACTCAACACTAAATTTATCTTTAAATATAATATTAGGCATATAATATTCATTAATTAATTTTTCAATGCTATCTGTTTCTTTAGTATAATTAAAAATATTCCAATTAAAAATATATCCTAACCAAACTTCATCTGAACCTTGTCCATTTAAAACAACTGTAAATCCATCATCTTTCGCTGCTTTATAATTAAAATATACTGGTAAATATACTTTATCTATTAATATTTCCTCTACTGAATGTATTACTTTGTCTATATTTTCAATTGTATAATAATCTTCTGTTATTAGTATGTTATTTTGTTTAAAATTTTCCTTTTGCGCTAATTCTTCTGCATGTATTAAATCCAAGTCATTATCATTTTCGTAACAAATTGTATAAGTGTTTAATTGTTCCTCTAGATTATCTTGTGCTGTTTTGCATAATAAACTACTATCAATTCCACCTGATAAAAATGCTGCAATTGGTACTTTAGATATTAATTTTTTATTAATAGAATCTTTAAATTCTTTTCCAAATTTTTCTATTGCTTCATTCTCATCTAATATTTCTTTTTCATAGTTAATTTCATAATATTGTTTTTGTTCAAATGAATCTTTACTTATTTCTATATAAGAACCAGGTTCAATATTATAAATATCTTTAAACATAGTCCATTTAGGATGCATCCATAATCTACATGCTAGAGATACAATAACATTTTCTTTATTATATTCCCTTTTAACTTCCTTATTTTTTAATATTGCTTTAATTTCTGAACCAAATAAAATGCAATCCTTATCTCTATAGTAGTGAAAAGGTTTAATTCCCAATCTATCTCTTATTAAATATAACTTTTCTTTTTCTTTATCATATAATGCTATTGCAAAGCAACCTTCTATCTTGTTTAGTGTTTTCTCTATCCCCCATTCATAAAAACACTTTATTAAAACTTCTGTATCTCCTACAGTATTAAATTGTACGCCTTTTATCTTTAGTTCTTTTTTTAATTCTTCATAATTATATATTTCACCATTAAAAGCCATTACCAAGTTTTGATATTTATATGGTTGAACTGATTTTTCTGACAAATCCTGTATTTTCAATAATCTATGACCCAATCCTATATTGTTTTCTACCCATATTCCACTATCATCTGGTCCTCTATGTATTATAGAATTCAACATTTCTTCTATATTATGTTTTTCCACCTTTTTGTTAATATTATATCTTCCTACTATTCCACACATACTAATTCTCCTTTATAATTTTGCAATAATTCCACCATCTACTGGTATATTAACACCAGTAATATAATTAGATTTTTCAGAACATAAAAATTCAATTACATCTACAAATTCATCAAATGTGCCTCTTCTACTCAAAGGTATTCTTTCTTTAGGTTGTTTCCAATCATCATAATCTTCATCATTTTTGCTAAATATATCTGTTATCTCATTTACTTTCGTTGTATATCCTTTCATTCCATTTATATTTATTGTATTAGCTCTAATTCCATATTCTCCATATTCAACTGCAATAGATCTTGTCAACGCATCTAAACCTGCTTTTGAGATAGAATATTCTGTTGCATTTTTTACAGTTCTAACACTCAAATCTGAAGATATATTTATTATTTTTCCAAATTTCATATTCTTCATATAAGGAATTATCTTTTGGCATATATAATATGGTGCAAATAAATTTATTTTCATAATTTTTTCAAATTCTTCTTTTGTTGTGTCTATCATCGGCTGATCAATATCTACTGCTGCATTATTTATTATTATATCTATTTTATTAAAATCTCGCATTATCGATAAAATCGCATTATTAATATCTTCACTATTTTCTAAATCACATTTATAACTATAAATATTTTTATCCTTATTAAAAATTTTTTTAGTTTTTTCTATATTTCTTGTAAGCAGTATAATATTATTCTTTTCTTTTAATCTTTCCACTATATTCTGGCCTAGTTTTCCATTTCCTCCTGTTACCACAATATTCATAAACATTTCCCCCTCTTATTTACTAATTAACTCATCTATATTGTTTATTCTCTCGAGTTGCTTATCTAAAATTCCTGTATTATATTTAGTACTTAACATATACACTTTTGCATCTGTATTTGTTTTTACATCTATACAATTTTCATAACTATCATCAATAAATATATCTATTTTTAATTGATTTACTATTTTAGATTTTTCTTTAATGTTTATAAATAACTCATCATACAAAATCCCGTTATCCTTTAACCATTCATTTGTAATTTTTTCTACTATTTCACCTTCTCTTTTTCTTCTTGCTGTAATGATATAAACTTCATTTTTTTCTTTTTTCAATTTGTTTATTGTTTCTTTTACAAAAGGTTTTATTTGAACTTCTTTAAGTATGTCTAAATAATATATTTCAAAAAATTTTGCAATGTTCTCTTTATTCCAATTTAATCCTTCTGCAAAATAATAATAACTTTTCGAATTATTAATATCTTGTAGGTCTCCATTCCCATTAAGATACTCTTTATTAAACTTTATTGCATATTTATTTATAACACTAGCTGTATCAGCAAGTGTATCATCTAAATCAAAACCATATTTCATTACAATCTCCTAAAAAAATATATTTTCATAATATTTTGCCACTCTTCCAACTGCTGATTCTTCTATATATTCTCCATTTTTATATAAGTTTTTTAAAAGCTCATATTTATATAAATCAAATGTTCCCAACTTATCCATATAAGGAAATATAAAATCATTTCTATACTCACATAACTTTGAATAATATGTTGGTACTAACATTCCCTTTATTTTTTTTAATAATTCTATATAAGCACTCTCTTCTACATTAGCTATATTTTTAATTCTAGCAATGGTTGGATATTTTATAATAATTGTGTCTAATAATTTCAAAGTAAAGTTTTCTAAATAGTCTTTTGCATTTTCTAAAGTTTTTCCTGTCATTATGTTTTCATCTACAATTATATAATATGAAATTTTTTCTATTTTATTGTTTATTATGTTATTTTGTTTATTTGCTGCTTCTACATATACCTTTCTAAATTTTTTCATTATATTTCCAGATATATGTTTTATTTCTTTTCTTTCTAGGATAATATCCGCAATAGCTATCAACTCTATCGAACCATAATTTAATCCTAATACATACAAATTATTTTTATTTATTATATCTTTTTCCTGTTCTAAAATTTCTTCTATAGCATATTTTATACACATTATATTTTCAACTACACAATCTGCTTCTCTTGATTTTCTGTATCTTATATATAAATCATTTTTATAATCATCTTGATTTTCTTTTATTTCTTTAATTAATGTTGTTTGTAATCTTAAAAATTCATCAACTATTTCATCATAATTTTCTACTAATCTATATCTTTGTTCAAAAACAATATCATAAATTTTATTTTCAACTTTTTTTAATAACTCATAAAACTCATTAGCTAAAGCATTATCCTCTTCTTTATATACATATATATCTTTTATATTATTCTCTTTCATCAGACAAAAAAACAAATTAGTTATTATACTATTCCTTATAACATCCATAATTGCTAAAATAGTTTTTACATCTAAAATATTTTCATAATTAAATTTTTCATATTTTTCATATTTACTAATAACGATAAAATTTTTAACATATTCTAAAGTATTTAATATTTGTTCATTACTAACATCTAAATCACTTAAATAGCAAAAACCAAAATAATAATTTAGAGGTCCTCTTAATAAAATTTTATCATTCATATTGCATGTATATTTTCTATGATTCTCTATACAATCTATATCAAAAATTTTAAAAATAGGGTGTTCTTTATTTCTTGAATTTAATAAAACACTATCTTTATCAGTTAAATATACAGAACCTGTTTCTTTATCAAAAATATCATATAATTCAAAATTCAATTTAACATATTTCTCAATTACAAATTTTAAACATTTCTCTGCTTTTTCTTGATATAAAGCTAACTGTTTTTTTAAGTCCATATTTTCAATCCCCCTAATATTTATAAAAAATGCATAAGGTAACTTACTTTTCTTTAGAATACCTTATGCCTTTTCAACCTTTTACATATTTACTATTTATCATTTTCCAAAACATACCAATATTATAATACTTTTTTTAATAAAAGTCAACATTTATGTCTACTTATATTTTTATATTGAGATAATAAATTTAGAGAACTAGCTCCATGTTTTAATAAGCAATTTCATATTTAATAATATTATTAATTGTTTCAGAACTCATTAAACTATCGAATACATTACTTACATCTTTTTTGTTTTCGTCAGTACTTGAAATATAGAAATTTTCAGTAGTTTCAATAAATTTGTGTCCTAAAATATCTGCCACATCTCTTACCTCAACACCATTTCGTAAATTAATTGTAGCATAACTACCTCTTAAATCATAAAATCTACAATTTTCAATTCCAAGTTCTTTATGAATTATTTTAAACGGATAATTTAAAATATTTCTTCCAACATATTTGCCATCTTCTCTAACAAATACCATATTAGCATTATTTATTTGTAAAATATTACTTTCATTTTGAACAATACGTTTTTCTACAATCTTTCCATATTTATTTTTTACATCTTCAAAATGATAACTCATATATTGATTTCCATACATTTTCTTTAAATATTGTTGTTTCTTTTTATAATTTAACAATGCATTATATAAAGTTTTACACATATTAACCTGTCTAGTTCCCTGTTTTGTTTTTGTTGTTCCAATATACCATCTACCTTTTTCATCTTTTGGCTTATCATACACTGTATGTTTTACATTTATAATTCTATTCTTAAAGTCAATATCTTCCCATGTTAAGCTACATACTTCTCCTGTTCTCATTCCTGTAAAACAACTTGTAATAAATGCACATGTAACTGTGTCATCATCTTTAAATCTTTCTAAAATCCTATTTATTTCCTGCTTATTATATAAATGTTTTTCGAATGCATTGTTATCTTCTATTTTAGGAAGTTTTAAAGTAATTGTTGGATTATACTTTATAAAACCATATACATCTGTCGCTACTCTAAAACAATTTTTTAAAACTTTTAGAATATTACTATAATAAGATTTTTTATAGTTATATCTATTACATAAATCAACTATAAATGAATTTAATTTAACACTTGTTATAGCATTCAATCTATATTTTCCAAGTTCCTTTTTCAAATACTTGTCCATTATTGTTTTATAAGTTCTTCTTGTATTATATTTCAAATTTAGTTCACAATAGTTTTCATACCAATAATCTAAATAATCACTAAATGATATTTCTTTTTCTTTGAATACTAATCCTGTATTCAAATATTCTGTATATGCTATATTACCTGCCTTTATTGCTTCATCTTTTGTTTCAAACCCAGATTTATTTATAAATTTTCTTTTTCCATCGACTCTTGCTATTTCAAATTTGTATTGATAGTATTTTCCTCTCTTTTGAATTGTTACATTTCCCATACTTTACGGTCCTTCTTCATTATTAGTTGATATCTTTTTAATATTATCAATATCTGATAGATCTTTTCCTTCATTTTCTTTTAGAAATTCTTCTACAGCAGATTTTCTTATTTTAAAGCTTTTTAATTTTATAGCTTTTAATTTACCTTTTTCTATCAATTCATAAATATAATTTGGGCTTGAATTCAATATTTTTGCAACTTCGTGTGTTGTATAAATCATTTTTTCTTCAATTACATTTGTTTTCATTATCTCTCTATCTCCTTATCTTTATAATTATGTTCTCGTTCTTTTCTATCAATTTCATCAAGGACATCTTTTGGAATTTTCTTTATATATTTTTCATACTTCTTAATTTGATTTTGCATATTCATTAATTTCATGCTAGTTTCAAATTCTTTATCTCCCATTTCTTTTTTCAATTCATTATTTTCTTCCATAAGTTCCTTGTTGTCGTATTTTTGATTGATTACCTTAATTTCCAACTCTCTAATATAATCTTTATATGAATTTACTTTAGCTGAAATTTTTTGAGCTTTTGGTACAAACTCAGATAATAATTCAATTGCCTCTGCTTTGTCTTTTTTCATACCAATTAAATTAATGTTTTCTATTACGTTAGATAATTTGTGATATAAATAATCCAGATTATCTGCCATTTTAAATAACCATGTTGGAATATGCTTTCTTTTTGTTACTTGAGCAGATTGTCCTCTTTCTAACTCATTCCATCTTTCATGCATAAATTCATAATATCTTGTTTGCCATTCTGATAAACTTTTTTGATTTCCTAGTATACTTTTAGCAGATAATTTTCCTTCTTTATTTATAGGACAGAATGCTAAATGCATATGCGGTGTTTTTTCATCCATATGAACTACAGCTGATATTATTCTATCTTCCCCTATTTCAGATTTCATAAATTCTGCCGCTCTTTCAAAATATTCTCTTTTTTCTTCTTCAGATAGTTTACTCATAAACTCTGGAGAAGCGGTTATTAATGTTTAAACCAATCTTATACTATCTTTTCTAGTTTTACATTCATATTTCTTTATTAATTCTTTTATTTTTCTACCATAGGTGTATTTTGGTGCTTGTATTATATGGTAGTTATATTTTGTTCTGGTAATATCTATATCAGGATTACTTTTATAAGCTTCTTTTTTTCTCTCATTATGTCTTTCACAACCAGCAATTGCACCGCCTTTATCTTTTTTAAATCTTAATATTGTATTTATTTCTTTTGTTGTAAATATATGTGCCACATCTTTTGGTGACTCATCATATTTGGGTAATTTTAAGTTTGCAGCTGAATTTACTTTTACATATTCATTATCTACTGCATAATTAAATGAACATTTTAATACTTTCCTAATATTGTTCAAAAAGTTCTTACTATATGCTTTTTCTACATATATCTTATTTAAAAAATCTTGAAGCGTTGTTTTTGTTATTTGAGATAGTTTATAAAAGCCTAGATTTGGTTTTAAATGTGTTTTAACTATATTACTATATGCTTCTATAGTGTGATACTTTAAATTTATTTTACAATGATTATCTAGCCAATAATCTAAAAAGTCTGAATAACTCATCTCACTTACTGAAAATGATCTTCCTGTATTTAGATATTCATTATAAGCAAGTATTCCCTCCTTTTCTGCTTCTGATTTTGTTTTGAAGCCTGACTTACTTAAAAATTTTCTTTTTTCATCAACTCTTGCTATTTCAAATTTGTATTGATAGAATTTTCCTCTTTTTTGAATTGTTACATTTGACATTTTACATTCTCCTTTCAAAATTCGAATGTAAACAGACTAAAAAGAAATGCTACCACGAATGATAACATTTCTAAAATTTTTATTCACTTTGTTTGCAGCCACACAATCCTTTATTTTCAAGTATTTTAGAGGTTTTATATAAACTTATGAAAATATTTTGCAAACAAAATGCAAACAATTTACGTTGTTTTCAACTTTATGTTAAATTTCTAAAACTCTGTAACCCTTGATATTACGCATTTTTACCACAGCAATTTTTATATTTCTTACCACTACCGGCAAGGACAAGGGTCATTTCTTCCTACTTTTGGGCCTTCATTTACAACTGTTTTGTTCATTCCACCTTCTTTTTCAGATAGGTTTCCATCAACTAAGTTGATAGCTGTATCTTCAAGTCCTGCACCTGTTACTTTTGCTGTTTCTGTTCTTTGAATAGGTCCTTCTTTTTTACGAATGTTTAATAGGATTTTTACAACATCTGTTTTGATGTCTTCTATCATATCGTCAAACATTTCTGTTCCTTCAAGTCTGTATTGTACAACTGGGTCTTTTTGTCCATAGCCACGAAGTCCAATACCTTTCTTTAACTCGTCCATATTGTCTATATGATCCATCCATTTTTGGTCAACTATCTTAAGCATTACAACTCTTTCAAGTTCTCTTAGATTCTCTTCACCAAATTCTTCTTCTTTTGCATCGTAGATTTCATGAATTCTGTCTTGTAATTCTGCTATTACGTCTGCTTGTGTGAAGTTGTCTGATTTTAATACTTCTACTTCTGATATTCCAAATGTATTTTGTATATCTTGTAATAGAGTTTCTTTGTTTACTGTTTCTCCGTCTACAAAATGTGTTGCGACTACTAATTCTACAACTGAATCCATCATCTTAGAAATGCTGTCTTTTAAGTTCTTTCCATCTAGAACTTCTCTTCTTTGAGCATATATTACAGTTCTTTGTACGTTCATAACATCATCATATTGTAATACATTCTTTCTGATGCTGAAGTTTCTTCCTTCTACTTTCTTTTGAGCATTTTCAACTGCTCTTGAAATTGTCTTTGATTCTATTGGTAAATCTTCTGCTGCTCCAAGAGTGTTGTATACTCTTGTTATCATATCTCCACCAAAGATTTTCATTAAGTCATCATCTAGGCCAATATAGAATCTTGATTCTCCTGGATCTCCTTGACGTCCACTACGTCCACGAAGCTGGTTATCAATTCTTCTTGATTCATGTCTTTGTGTACCAATTATTTTTAGTCCACCTGCTTCGATAACTTTCTTCTTTTCTTCTTTGATTTCGTCTGCATATTTTTTCTCTAATTCTGTGAATTTTGCTCTTGCTGCAAGTATTGCTTTGTTGTCTGTTTCGTTGTGAGCGATTGCTTCTTCTATTTCTTCATCTGAATATTTTAGCTTTTTCATTTCTTGTTTTGCTAAATATTCACTGTTTCCTCCAAGCATAATATCGGTACCACGACCAGCCATGTTTGTTGCTATTGTAACAGCTCCATATTTACCAGCTTGTGCTATGATTTGAGCTTCTTTTTCGTGATATTTTGCGTTTAATACTTCGTGAGGAATTCCCTCTTTATCTAGTAATTTACTTAGTTTTTCTGATTTATCTATTGATACTGTACCAATTAATACTGGTTGTCCTTTGCTGTGTGCTTGCTTAATATCTTCTATAACTGCTCTGAATTTTACGTCTTCGTTTTTGTAGATAATGTCTGGATTATCTTTTCTGATCATTGGCTTGTTTGTAGGAATTTCTACAACATCTAATTTGTATATTTCCTCAAATTCTGCTTCTTCTGTCATAGCAGTACCAGTCATACCTGATAATTTTTCGTACATTCTAAAGTAGTTTTGGAATGTGATTGTTGCAAGTGTTTTAGATTCATCGTTTATTTTTACATGTTCTTTTGCTTCTATTGCTTGATGTAATCCATTGTTATATCTTCTTCCATACATAATTCTTCCTGTAAATTCATCTACAATAAGAACTTGTCCGTCTTTTACGATATAATCTTTATCTCTCTTCATTATTCCATTTGCGTGTAATGCTTGGTTTACATCATGTACTAATTCAGAGTTTTCTAGGTCGTTAAAGTTTTCTAAGTTAAATTCTTGCTCTGCTTTTTTAATACCTTTTTGTGTAAGTGTTGCAGATTTTGATTTTAAATCTACTATATAATCGTATTTTTCGTTATCTTCACTTTGCTCTAAATCTTTGTCGTCTTCTTCTATTATTATTTTTGGTTGTAGTTTTTTAACAAAACGATCAGCTTTTTGATATAGATTTGAAGATTCTGCTCCTCTACCAGATATGATAAGTGGTGTACGAGCCTCATCAATTAAGATACTGTCTATCTCGTCTACGATAGCATATTTTAGTTTTCTTTGTACTAATTGATTCTTGTATATAACCATGTTATCTCTTAGATAATCAAATCCAAATTCATTATTTGTTCCATATGTTACATCACAACTATATGCTACTTGTTTTTCTGCCGGATTCATTCCTGCTATAACTAATCCAACTGAAAGCCCTAAGAATTTGTATAGTTTTCCCATCCATTCGCTATCTCTTTTTGCTAGGTAGTCATTAACTGTTATAACATGAACACCCTCACCTGTTAATGCATTTAAATATACTGGAAGTGTTGCAACAAGTGTCTTTCCCTCACCTGTCTTCATTTCTGCAATTCTTCCTTGATGTAGTATTATTCCACCTATTAATTGTACATCAAAGTGACGCATTCCTAATACTCTTTTAGAAGCTTCTCTTACTACTGCAAACGCTTCTGGTAATATATCATCAAGAGTTTTACCATTTTTTAATTGCTCTTTGAAATAAGGAGTTTTCGCTATTAATTCGCTATCAGATAATTTAGAAATCTCCTCTTCTAAACTGTTTATCTTTGCCACTATTGGCATTACTCTCTTTACTTCTTTTTCACTATATGTCTTAAATAGTCCCATTTATATTCTTCCTTTCGACTGTTGTATATTTTTCCTTGTTATTATATTACGAAAACTTATATTTAGCAAGGCTTTTTTATTTAATTATATATATAATTCCTAACCCAACAAGAGCAATTATAATTCCAGATATTTTTAATATCTTTGTTGTTTCGTTTATCTCCTCTGAGCTAAAATTTTTAGTTGCAATTCTTCTTGCATCATATAGCATAGTAACTCCAATCATAACGATTAGCGCTCCTAGTAATATTAAAATTATTTTTCCCATTTTTACATCCTTTTAATTAAAAAATTCTACTGTAAACCTGCAATCAAATTCTTTTTTTGGTGCAAGTGTTATTATATCTGTCTTTTGTGCAAACACTCCAGTTGTTTTAACATTATCTGCTGTTGAGTACCATGGCTCAATACATATAAATGGTGCTCTTGGTTTTGACCAAACGGCTAAATATGGAAATCCTTCAAAGTCCATTGTTAATAATGTCTTGTTTCCAGTTTTTTGTTTTAAACTTATTTTATGAGATGTAATTCCTTTCATTATTAGAGCATCGTTTTTAAAAGTATTTCCATCAATTGGAATTCTTCTTAAGTCTGACATTACGTTTTTTGCATATTCAGTGCCCACTAATCCGTCTACCAAATATAAAAAGTGTATTTTCTCTTCGTCTTCTTCAAATTCCAAATAATATTCTTTATCTAATAATGCTTTTTGGTCAATTTTAAATGCAGGATGTCCTCCTATTCCAAAAGGCATATTGTTGTCGCCTTCGTTTACTACTTTGTATATTGTAGTTAGTTTGTTTCCATCTGTTCTGTATGTAATGTACAGAGCAAAGTCAAATGGATATTTTACCAAGGTGCTTGGATTACTTCTCAACACATATGAATGGAAATCGTTCAATTTTGTTATAGGTTCAAATTCTATATCTCTGGCAAAACCATGTTGAAACATTTCATATGTTTTACCATTGATAATTGTTTTATTTTGCTTTAGTTTTCCCACAATAGGAAATAATACTGGGAAATGTCTTTTCCAATATACTTTTCCATTTTCATCTATGCACTCTTGTCCTTGGTGAATTTTCTCTATTCCATCTAGTTTGTAGCTTATTAGCTCTCCACCCAGTCTGGAAGTTAGCATTTGACTTTGCATAAAATTTTCTCCTTTTACATTAAATTACTTCTCTTTATGAATCATATAATTCCATGAGTCTTGGCACATTTCTTTAATTCCTTTTTCTGCTGACCATCCAAGTTCTTCTTTTGCTTTTTTTGGATCTGAATAGCAAGTTGCTATATCTCCTGGTCTTCTGGCCACTATTTTGTATGGTACTTTCTTTCCTGTTACTTCTTCAAAAGCTTTTACCATATCTAGAACGCTGTAACCTACTCCTGTTCCTAGATTGTAAATATATAATCCTTTTCCTTCTTTGTTTAGTTTATCTAATGCGTATAGGTGTCCTTTTGCCAAATCTACAACGTGTATGTAATCTCTAACTCCTGTTCCATCAGGGGTATCATAATCATCTCCGAATACTGACAATTCTTCTAGTTCTCCTGTTGCAACTCTTGCGACATATGGCATTAAATTGTTTGGTCTTCCTTGTGGTTCTTCTCCAATTAGTCCACTTTCATGTGCTCCTACTGGATTGAAGTATCTCAAGATACATATGTCCCACGAATTATCAGATTTATATAGGTCTTGTAATATTTGTTCTATCATCAATTTTGTTGTTCCATAAGGATTTGTTGTTCCACCTATCTTGCAATCTTCTGTAATTGGTATTCTTTCTGGCTCTCCATATACAGTTGCTGAAGAACTAAATACAAATTTTTTCACATTGTATTTTCTCATTGTCTCTAGAAGTATTATACAACCTGATACATTATTTTCGTAATATTCTAATGGTTTTTCTACTGATTCTCCAACAGCCTTATATCCAGCAAAGTTAATTACTGAGTCTATTTTGTTTTCTTCAAATACTTTTTCAAGCTTGTCTCTGTCTAAATAATTTAGCTCATAAAACTTGAAGTCTTTATTTGTTATTTTTTTAATAGCTTTTAATACTGCTGGTTTGCTATTGCTGAAATTGTCGATTATAACTACTTCTTCTCCTTTGTTTAATAATTCTACCACTGTGTGAGCACCTATATAGCCTGCTCCACCTGTTACTAATATTGCCATTTATTCTTCCTCACTTTCTATTGAACATTTACCATAAATTAGTCCTATATATAATTCTCCACTTTCAGATGTTCCTGCTTTGCCTCCTCCATTGCTTACACACGAAGTACATTTTAGAGAAGTATCTTCATTTGGCGTAATTATCTTTCCTACTGCTGTTATAAAGCTATTATTTTCACAATAATCTATGAATGAATTGTTTTCAAGGTAGCCACATACTCCTCCAACTATTACCAAATTATCTTGGTCAGATTTTATATTTCCATAATTTTTAGAGTTCGATATTCTAGAACCCGAATAATTGTATCCTGTTATTCCACCTAGATAAACATTTCCCATAGATGGTTGGTCTATCTTTTTTAATTCTCCATCATTTCGACTTTGAGTTATAACCCCTTTGTTTTGGCCTGTAATTCCACCGATATAAGTTACACCTGTGACTTTTCCTGTGTTTTTGCAATTTTCAATCGTTCCACCTTCTAATGTTGCTACTATTCCTCCAGCTATTTCGTTGTTATCTAGATTTTCGGTTATATTATTTAATTCTCCTGTATTTTTTGAAGCTATGACGTCTCCTGTTGAAGAACCTATAGTTCCTCCGACTTTCTTTCCAGAAATTTTTCCATTGTTTGTGCAGTTAGTTATTGTTCCTTTTTCATTTAGTGCAACAATTCCTGCTGTATATTTATTATAGCTTTTTTCTTCGCTAATGTTGCCATTGTTTGTACAATTAGTTATTACTCCACTATCTTCAGTTCCTTCTATCTTAGTATTTTTTGCAGTAACTCCCGCTTTTGTACAATTCGACTCTATATTTACTTCATTTACACTGTCTATTATTTTACCAACATTTTCTCCTGCTAGTCCTGCCACTAATATCTCAGTTTCTTTGTCAGTAACTAATTTAATTTCTCCCTCAACTTTGCATTTCTGTATTATTCCCGAATTTTTTCCTGCAAGCAACCCTATATTTAGGTTAGATTTTTCTATATTTGTTATTTCTAGTTTTTCAATTATTCTTAAATTTAATATTGTTCCTTTATTTTCTCCAAATAGTCCAATATTTTGATTTGTATTATCATCTGATATTTTTATTTGTAAATTACTTATGGTTTTTCCATTTCCGTCAAATACACCTTTAAAGATTACTTCTCTGTCTTTCTTGCTATTTAAGTCTTTTTTCCCTATCAGCCTAAGACCATCTCCAGTAGTTAATTCTTTTTTTATTTCTTCTGTTTTTCCATCATTATTTAAATCACCAAAGCTTTTATCATTAGGATTATTATAAGATGAATCTTCTTGAAGATTTAGATTTGTTTCTAGCACAAAGTGTTTGCTGTCATAAATTCTTCCTTTATTGATATCTAATAATAATTTTATTAAGTCCTCTACTTTTGATATTTTGTATGCATCTTCACTTGTTCCGCTTCCCCAAAAAAGTTGTTTGCTCTTTATTGGCATTTTGTTTTTTTGGTACTAAATTTTTAACTGCAATAATTCCAAGCACTATTGCTATTATAACAATTATTGAAATTAATATCTGAAATACACTAATACTGACCTTTCTAGTTTTCATATACTTCTTCCTTTCAATTACTCCTTAGTTTTTCTCTTCTAGCTTTTGATAGATTTTGTAGTTTCTTATAATTTTTCTTACATACATATTTGTTTCTTTGTATGGTATGTTTTCAATGTCACTTCCATCTGCTTTTATTATTCCATTGTCAATCCATTCTTTTACATTTCCTATCCCTGCATTGTATGCCGTAAGTGCTAATAGCATGTTCCCATTATACAATTTTAATAGTTCAGAATAGTATTTTGTGCCAATCATAATATTTTTTTCTGGATCAAATAATGTTTCATCCACAATCAGCTCATCGATTTTATTTGCAATTTCAACAGCCGTTGAATCCATTATTTGCATTAAGCCTTTTGCTTTGCTTGTTGACTTTGCATCCTTTTTAAAATTGCTTTCTGCTTTTATGATTGAGAATACCAAAAGCGGATCAACATTATACTCTTTTGCATATTTTTCTACATACTCTTCATATGTTTTTGGATATATCTTCTTTAAGATTTTATCTTCTAAATTAAATACTTTTGCAAGTACTCCTAGTAATATTATAAAAACTATTACTACAAGTATAACCTTATATGTCTTTTTCAAAATTTTCTCCTTGAACCACTCTTCTGTTTATTTTACTTCATACCAGCTGTTTCCTTCTGAAATTTCAACTTCTAAAGGTACTGATAATTTCATTGCTCCTTCCATAGATTCTTTTAATATCTGTTTTGCTTTTTCTTTATCTTGAAGAGCAACTTCTAATAACAATTCGTCATGTATTTGTAATACAATTTTAGCATGAATTTTGCTTTCTTGCAATGCATTCTTAACATTTATCATCGCAATTTTCATAATGTCTGCCGCAGTTCCTTGTATAGGCGTGTTCATAGCAACTCTATTGCCAAATTGTCTTACCATATAGTTGCTAGATTTTATTTCTGGAATATATCTTCTTCTTCCAAACAGTGTTTCTACATATCCTTTTTGTTTTGCACTTTCAACTATATCATTCATAAAATGTTTTATTCCGCTATATTTTTCTAGGTATTGTTGTATATATTCTTTCGCTTTTTTATTACTTACCCCTATTTGATTTGCTAACCCGAAATCACTTATTCCATAGACTATTCCAAAGTTTACAGCCTTTGCAGAAGACCTTTGTTCTTTTGTAACTTCTTCTATTGGAATATTAAATACCTTAGACGCTGCTTGCTTGTGGATGTCTTCCCCATGATTGAAAGCATATATCATATTTTCGTCTTGAGAAATGTGTGCTAGCACTCTTAATTCAATTTGCGAATAATCTGCATCTATATACACATTCCCCTCCGCTGGTTTAAACGCTTTTCTTATTTGTTTGCCCAGCTCTGTTTTAGTTGGAATATTTTGTAGATTTGGCTCTGTACTACTGATTCTTCCTGTTGCTGTGATAGTTTGATGAAAGCTTGAATGTATCTTGTGTGTTTTAATATTTATATATGGAATCAATCCTTCTACATATGTTGAATTTAATTTCATCAATGTTCTGTATTCTAGTATTTTTTCTATTATAGGATGTTGACCTTTTAGTTTTTCTAGCACGTCAACATCTGTTGTATAACCATTCTTTGTTTTCTTGTATACTGGTAATTGTAGCTTTTCAAACAATATTTTTCCTAACTGTTGATGAGAATTAATGTTAAACTCTTCTCCTGCTAAGTTATATATCTCCTCTGTTAATGTTTGAAGTTGAGCTTTTAATTCAGTTCCAAAGTTTTTCAATTCTTCTTCATCGACATACATTCCGTTATACTGCATATCAGCAAGTATTTGTGCCAACGGCATTTCTATATTGTTGAATAAAGATATAGCTCCCGCTTCTTCCAATTTCTTTATCGTAACTTCTTGGAGCTTTGCTATAATATAACATATTAATGAGTTTCTATACTTCTCTTTTTTTAGTTCTTCTTCATTATTTTGATTATTATCAAATAAATTTAATTGTGCACTATTAGACTTGTTAGAATCTTCAAACTCATTTTCCATATATTCTTCTATGTCTATACCTAAATATTTTTTAGCCATTTCATCTATTGTATTTTTATCAGTAGGATTCAAATTGTATCCAGCTATTTCTGCATCATATTTAATATTATTATAGCCTATCCCCTCTTGTTTAAGTAAAATATAATCTGTCTTCACTTTATAACTTGCTTTTTCTACTTGAGAGTCCTCAAATAAGTCTTTTAATGTAGTTACATCTATATTCTTTGAGTAATACACTGTATTTGCTTTTCTATCGTATATACTAATAGATTTAATGCTCTCATTTATTATTAAATCATTTGTTTGTATTTTCTCTTTTTCAAAGTAGTATATAAGTTCCTTGCATTCTTTAGCTACTTTCAGTATTTTCTTTATATCCTCTTCTTCTATTTTAAATAGGTCATCTATTTTCTTGCTTACTTTAACTGTTCCTAAACCATTTAGATCAAATCTTTCTATAAACCTATTAAATCTAAGCTCTTTAAATTTATTTGTTACCGCTTCTTTGTTCCAATCCTTTACGGCTAAATCTTTTACTTCTACATCTAATGGAGCATCTAGTAATATTGTTCCAAGGGTTCTTGAAAGAATTGCTGATTCTTTGTTATTAGTTAGTTTTTCCTTTAAAGCTCCCTTTATTGAAGTATTGCCGTTCTCTAATTCCTCATACAATTTATCTATATTTTGGTATTCTTTGATAAGCTTTAAAGCTGTTTTTTCTCCTACTCCTGGTACTCCCGGAATATTATCAGATGTATCTCCCATTAGTCCCTTTACCTGTATTAGCTGTACTGGCTTTATGCCATACTCTTCTTCTATTTTTGATTCATCATAATCTTCTGTCTCTGTCTTTCCCATTTTTGTTCTTGGGATTCTAATAGTGATATTCTTACTTGCAAGTTGGAAAGTGTCTCTATCTCCTGAAAGAATGGTAGTTTTTATGCCTTCTTTTTCTGCTAGTTTTGATATTGTTCCTAATACGTCATCTGCTTCATAACCTTCCTTCTCTATTATGGTTATATTCATATTTCTTAATATTTCTTTAATAATAGGCATTTGTTGAGCCAACTCTTCCGGCATTGCATGTCTTGTACCTTTGTATTCTTTATACATGTTGTGTCTATGAGTTGGAGCTTTTAAGTCAAAAGCTACTGCTATATATTCTGGTTCTAAATCCTCTAGTTCTTTAAATAATATTGCTAAAAATCCATAAATAGCATTTGTATATGTTCCATCTGCTGACATTAAAGCTTTTGTGTTCATAATTCCATAAAAAGCTCTATTCATTATGCTGTTTCCATCTATTATTAATAATCTATTACTTTTCAAATCTATACCTCTTTCTTTTATCTTTCATCTCTCTGATCTTGGCCTTGTTGTTTAATCATTTGTCTTGTTTTTTTGCTTTCTGATATTTCCTCTTGCAAATTTCTTATTTTATTTTTTCTTGCCTCTAATACTATTTTTGCATTATTAATTATTGCATCAGGAGCCTGCTGATCTTCAAATTCTTCTAATCTTTTCTGTTGTCCCTTTGTTTGTTCTTCCATATATTCTAGTACACCTTGAAAGTACGTTGACTCTCCATCTTCTGGAATATTTTCTATGCAAAGTGTTTCGTCTTCATTTATATGGATTTTTCTTCCTTCTATATCTGTAAACTCGTCATTGATTCTTTCCATACTTTCCCCGTTAGCAAGATCGAACATATTAATTATTCTTCCTTTTAGGTCATATGCAACACAAATTTCCGAATGTTGGAAAACTCTAAATGAAATTTCTCTATAATCCACTTCGGGATGCTCTTCCAAGTATTCTCTTACAGAGAACAAATTGTAAAACTCGTCTGGGAAACCTTTTGCTGTGCTATTTGCTCTATACATTAAATACGGAAATACTTTGTTTGCTATTACAGTGGTGCTATTCTCGTCATTTTCATCATCAAATAACACACTTTCTAAATTCATTATTGCATCTTCTCTTTTTTGAGATAGCAATTCTCTAATCTTTTTGTCTGTATTACAAGTTTGCTGTATATCCTCATCTTCCATCATATATGCAATCCTTGATACATCTATTCCTTGCATACGAAGTCTTCTAATATCTTCCACTAAATAAATGTATATATCGTATTCGCTTGACACATACAGTTGCTTTGTCATCTGTTTGTAGAACTCATATTTTTGGATTAGTTCCTCCACGCTATTAGCTTGTGGGTATATTCTTGCTAATTCCGATAACGCCAGTGCAGTGTACTGAACAGCAGAATTATCCACATCTAATACTGTCTTTTGGCTTAACTCCCCTTGTCTTATTTTATCTGTATAATATATAAAAGAATTTGAGTTTAATCCTTGTTCATCAATAATTTCATTTATATCATTTTCAGGATTTAAAATTTCTCTAATTATCATCTCTTTTCCTGTGAACTTCATTAGTGCTTTTACTGTCTCCATTAATCGAGTATATCCATTGTTCGAGAGTTTTATATTGCAATTAGTACAGATTTCCTGTGTCATGAACTCTGTTACAGCTTCTGTAATTCCTTCTCCAAAATTAATAAATTCTCCATCCACATATCTCATTGAATCAGAGAATCCAACTTTTGAAATTCCTTTGTTAGACTTGTATCTTGTTATACAATGGATTAATTCATGTATTATTACATTTTCTTTTTCGTCTACTTTGCTAGATATTATAATCTTTCTTAGTATTGGATTATATATACCAGAAACATTTTTCTCCATTTTATCAGAAAACTCTATATCTGAATCCAAATTTCTTGTAATTCTTCTTGCCACATCTTCTTTTGTTATACAGTCTCCATAAGTTTTTCCAAATGCATCTATAAACATGACTATATAGTCTTGTGTTTGCTTACTATAATGTTTAGTTTCTAGTATTTTTAGTATTTCTTCCATATTTTATGCTCCCTAGTTTATATAATATCTATATTATTTTTGATTATATAATTGTTTTCTAGCATTCTTCTGAGTTTTCTTTCGTCCGTTATTTCTTCGTATTCTCCGTTTTTTTGCAGCATAAAGATTATTCTGCCTTGCTCATTATTTCTAAATTCAACATATGTATCATTTGCAAATTCTATTTCCTTTATTTTAGTGTATGTCGTTCCATTTACATTTACTTGTTCAATTACCTTATTATTTTCAAACTTATAATTACTTTTCATTTTATCACTACTTTCTTATTAATTTTGTAGCTGTTTTGATAGTGCTTTTTTTCTAGCTATATTTTATTTTTTAATAGCCCAAATGTCAAGGTTTTATTGAAAATATAGTAATGAAAATTGTTTTATTTAAAGCTTTTTATCTGTTTCTATTTGTTTTTTTGTTTAATCCTGATTTTATCCTTGCTGTAGGCTTTACATAATTTGATTTTTCTTCTATTTTATGGTATACTATACATAGTAGTCACTTAGTAAATCCTAGAAAAAAATTTTAAAAGGAGGGAATTCTTTTGCGCACGACTACACCTATCAAAGCACCCTGGCTCAGCGAACGAGTCCTACAAATGGAGAAAAATTTTATGGATCTTCATTATCAAGGATTTTCAATCCCTGATATTGCGAAAAAATTTAACATCCATAAAACCACCATCTATTATCATCTGCAAGACATTGCTGAAGCAAACGGCACAACTCGGGAAGAACTTTTGAAAGTTGTTAATACATCTTCTAAAACCCATATTCGTCGAGAAGAAGCTGCTTTCAAGGTAGACGCCGAAAAGTTGTTGGAAGACTTGGAAAATGCGAAAAATAGCGTAAGCGAAGCACAACAGAAAATCAAACAAATCATTGCCAGTTTTGAGGAGGAATAATAATGACTACTAATGTACAAATCACATCTCGCGACTTACACATACTTGTCAAGAGACACATAACAACAGATGAGCTTTTGACCCGCTACGGACTTTCTTCTCAAGAAGAATTGTTCTCCCTGATTCGGGAGATAACCCCTGGTGAAGCCAAAATGTTCATTAAAGAGCTTCAGAAATCCAGCAAGAAAACTATTTCTCGTAAGTCTAAGAAATCTGAGGTAGTACAGGCCGACGAAACGTCTTTTTCTACTGATGTAGATAAATCTGCATCCGAAGAACCTGTTACTTCAGAAACTTCTGAAGCAACAACTTTTTCCGTTGTAAGTTCCTTTGATACCTTCTCAGAAATGCAGAAGAAAGAGTCTGCGATGAGTGATGAGCTTATTCATATGGAGCTCTCTCACGAACAAATTCAAAAAGACCGGCATAAGCTTATTGACAATCTAAAAGAGATTGAAATAAAGCTTGCTTCTCTACAAGAAATGATTGAGAAGTACCATTCTTCTGCAACTAAAATCGTTAAAGAGTTCAATCTTAAAGCAGAAGAAATGACTCAACTTTCCGAGGAAATCCGCAATCGCAAGAAGGAGCTAGAGGCTCTACGTCAGAACATCGAAGAATCCAAGAAGGCTATCGTATGGGTTTACGCCAACGGCGTTATCGAAATCGAAAGCCCTCTTAAGGAAACTCCAATAGTTTCTGATAGTGAAGTAGATCTTGTTCCATTCATTTCAGAGCACATGGCAGCAATGCAAGAGCTGAGCCTCAAGCAAATTGGAACACTTGCGAAGCTTGACAAGCTACTGCAAAAGTTGACTGACATCAGTCTTCCTTACGAAGTCATCTTTGATGACGACAACATGCAGAGCGTTTATTCAACAGCAGTCACGGCAGAATAACTCTTTTGCGCAAAAGAGTATGCTCCGGGGTAATTTCCCGGAGCATTTTCTTTATTTTTCCCGATTTATTTACTTAAATATAATATTCCCATCCAGGCTTCCAATCACCAGTTTTTCTCCAATCATCTCTAATAGCTTCTTCCCAACTAATTTTCTTTGTAATAGCTTCAAGTGCTAATTGAGGAGCTCTATGTGCAACTATTCCGATTATTTTTCCGCTATATTCTTTAGAAATATCATTTATAAAATCTTGAACTCTTTCTTCAACATCTTTTAAAGATTCTCCATTGGGAAATTTCTTCTGAATGTGTTCTTCATATACAATAAGCTTTTTATCTCCACCGTCTAGATCTCCATAATTACATTCCCTTAATCGTTTATCTTGAATCTTCTTTGCATCTGGAAAAGCCAATTCGGCACTATCAATTGCTCTTATTAGGTCAGATGTAAAAATAACGTCAAAACTAATATTAGAATTAATTTTTCCCAAATTAATAGCTTGTTCTCTTCCTAAATCATTTAATTCAACTTGTTTCCAACCCGAGCATTTTTTACTTGCATTATCATAAGTTGTACCGTGTACAAAATATATTAATCGATTCTTCATTTTTATCACCTTTATATTTCTATTTTTGCCATTTTACTTTTACATCTCCATTAAATTTATATTTTCTGTTTCTTGAACTACTTGAAAATCTTTTGCTAGTATTTCTAGAGACTTTTTCATAATTTCTTGTTCATTGATTTTACTTTTTCACTTATATATTTTCCGAAGTCCCAATATAAGGAGATTAGCTCTTCATTTACTTTTTTTGGTCTTTCATAATCTGCTTACTATATCTATCTTCTTCTCAACTCCTCGTATCTAACCATACAAATTTGCGTACCCTGTCGTTCTTCATTAAAATAGTTATCATATCAAAATTTTTGAGATTTTTTGTCTTCGTTTTGCTTATTTTTCAGTATTTCTATAACCTTACGTAAGTGCTCATACATAAGGTTTCTAAGTTTTTGCGGTTATAATATATAACCTCCTTTACTTTTAATTACTTTTTATTATTTAATCTATTGGCTTCAATAAGCAACTTATCAAAATCCGAAACTACCTTTTGATTTTTATTAAATTCATTATACTCTTTTTCCGCCTTTTCTTCTGCCTGTTTTCTTGAAATTTTTCCATTATCTTTTAAAATATCATATTTTCTAAATTCCAAAAATTCATTTATACTTTTTGCAAATTCTTCCATAGTAAATGTGTTTTCTCTTTCTACTAGGTCTTCTATATAATCAAAATATCCTGAAACCGTTCTCTCTAATCTTTTTATTTGTTTTTCATCTAGATAGTTTTTAGCAATCATTACATCTGATTTTAATATTCTTCCATCTGGTGAATTTTTCCACGTTGTTAAGCCCATATTTTCTTTAGTATGATCTGCTTTTTGATATATTATTTCTGCAGCTGTATTACCTGTAATCGCATAATGGAATTTATTTTGAACAGTTGCATAAAATCTTTGAGCCATATCAGAATCTTTATCATAATCTATACTACATTCTGCAAATATATCTGTTATCTGTTGCCATATTCTTCGTTCACTTGTCCTAATTGAACGAATTCTTTCTAGTAGCTCTTTAAAATAGTCTTTTCCAAATTTAGGGCCGTTTTTTAATAGTTCATCATTTAAAACAAATCCTTTTTTTATGTATTCTTTCAATGTATTAGTTGCCCATATTCTAAAGTCTGTTGCTTGTTTTGAGTTTACTCTATACCCGACTGCTATAATAGCGTCTAAACTATAAAACGATATTTCTCTTGAGACCTCTCTATTTCCCTCTTTTTGAACTATTCGAATTTTTCGAATAGTTCGATTTTCTTCTAATTCATGTGTTTCAAAAATATCCTTTAAATGATGATTTATTGTATTTACTTCTACATCAAATAATTTTGACATTGATTTTTGAGTTAACCAAAAATCTTCATTATCATATAAAACTTCTACAGAAACATTATCATTATTTTGACTTTGGTATATGATTAAATCTTTTAAATTTTCTATTGGATTCATTTATACTCTCATCCCTTCTCTTTATATCTCTATAACTTGTAATTTGTTTAACTGATTCTATAATGTCCTATAATATAATCTTGTCCGTATAGTTCTAAAACATCTTCTTCATAGTTTACTTGTATTGGATTTGCGTGGTGTATTAAAAATGGAATACCTTTTTTATTTCTCTTATCTGATATTATTCCTATATGGTCTTTAAATACAATTATATCTCCACCTTGCCATTCTTCTATTTGTGATAAATCCTTTGTTAGAGAAATACTATTATTTTTTAGATATACATCTAGGTTTCTTACTCTCCTAAAATCTATGTTTTTATCTATAACTTCAATATTATATTTTTCTTTATTATTTATAATATCTTCGTTTACAAGTTCCTTTAAATCATATCCAGCATCTTTTAATCCATTTGCAACAACATCAGTACAAACTCCATATTCATCATCTGGATATCCAGTTTCATAATATTTACTTTTATATTTTGGGTTTTTAGCAATATAAGTTCTTACATTATTCAATATATCTGTTTGGTCATCTATTCCATCATTGTCTTTATCAACACTACTAATATAAGTTTCAATATTAAAATCGCTATTAGAATATTGTTTGTGTGGAATAGTTTTAAAAAAATATAATAACGCTACTAAAATCACACTAATAATTATAAATATAACAATTATAAAAATTCTTTTTTTCATACTAACTCCAATATTTCTTAAATATCTTGTTTACCGTCATTTGTAATATCTCCATTTCCACTTACAGGAATTGTATCTCCTAAATAAGTAGGCTCTGGCTTAAATATGCATTTTATAAAATCTTTATCTCTCGCTAATATTTCTCTTAATTCTCTATATGTTGCTCCTATATATTGTCTTGGATCTGCTCCTACTCCATAGGCTTCCAACCCTAACTGATTTGCAATATATAATGCCCTATATAAATGGTATTTTTGAGTTACTATTACTACTTTCTTTGCTTCAAAAATATCTTTTGCTCTGTATATACTTTCATAAGTAGAAAATCCTGCGTGATCCATAAAAATATTTTCTGATGGTATGCCTTTTTCAATCGCATAATTTTTCATTATATTTACTTCATCATATTCTCTTCTTCCGTGATCACCACTCATTATTATCTTGTCTGACACACTATTTTGGTATAATTTTATACCTTCTAATAATCTATCTTCTAACATAGGACTAGGTTTATCTTCCCATATTCCAGCTCCTAGAATTATTATACAATCTACATCAGATAATTCTGTATAGTCATTTTCTTTAATAATTTGTTTGTTTGTGGATATTCTTACATATAAATTTATTCCTAAAACAATAATAGCTATTATTATAATAATTATTATTCCATACTTTAATAATTTCTTCATTTAATCTTCTCCATAACTTACTAGTTATCTTTAACTTTTTTCTTTAAATCTTTTGAATAATATATTATTATTCTCTGTCTTTATTTATCTGCTTAGAGTATCTATCTTCCTCACTAAATATACAACCACAATATTTTTGCATATATAATCCTATATCATGAGCTTTTTGATGTCCTTCCCAAAATCCCACTCTAAAATCTCTATACAAGAAGTCGATTTCAAATTCTTTGCTTAATTGTTCCATGTACTCTTTTATGAAATCGTGCTTTTGATATATGCTATATAATAAAGTTGTTGTTACTGTGTCATATCCATTTTCTTTTGCATATTCAAATGTTTTTCTTAACCTGACTGGATAGCAGTAGTTTGTACATCTTGCCTTTAAATCTTTTACCGCTTCTCTACAAAACTCATCTAGTCCATAGTTTTCTTCAAATATAGCTTGTACATTTATACTATTTGCATATTTTTTTAGGCAATCTCTTCTTGCTTTATATTCTGTGTATGGATGTATATTAGGATTATACCAATACAAGGTTGGCTCTATCCCTTCTTTTCTCAAAGTATCTATGCAGTACACACTACAAGGCGCACAGCAGGTATGCATTAATAGTTTCATAGTTAAGTTCCTTTCATTTTAGTTTATATATTGTTCCACTGCTATTTTTGTAAATTATTGTAGCATTCTCAATTAGCTGATTTTGTTTGCCTAACTCTATTACATATTCAAAATCTTTCTCTTGATTTTTTATTTTCTTCACATTTGATCTATTTAGATATCTTATATCTTTTTCGTTTGAGAACTGGTCTATAATAGAATTAATCCAAAATATTTGTCTTTCTTGTGCTAACAAAATTGTATTTTCTATATTAACATCCAGATTATCATAGCAATATTTTATTAGTTCTAATTGCTCTTCATTTAGCTCTTTATCAAGTTGTGTAATCATCGTATTGTTCATTCCATATATATCCATCACATCAAAAACTGTTTCTTTGCTGTTGAATATTTCTTTTGTAATTTGCACATTTTGAAATAAATAACACACTGTAAAGATTAAGATATAAATCAGTGTATAAATTGCTGTTCCGTCTTCTCCTCTTTTTGTACTAGACAATTCTATAATACTTTCACATGTAATGTATATCATTATTAGCCATAATACATAATAATTTTTAAACATGTAATATGCTGAAATTAAATTTGCTTTGTATAGCACAAATATAAATCCTATATATAAAATTAATGTTGTAAAGAAAATCATGTTGAAGTCGATTTGTCTCTTTTTTATGCGGTTAAAAAAGTACAACACAATAAATGGTAAGAATAGTATAAAATTAGAATATGAATTTCTATATATGTATCCTTCGTCTTTCATTATATCTGTTGGTGCCATTGTTCCTGATGTCTTTTGATGTATCATTCCTTGTAATACATTAAATTCAAATCCTAATATGCAAGGAAGTATTAATGTAATTGCTATAAATACAATTAGCCTCTTCGTTAGTAATTTTTTATTTTTCTTCTTATTTACCATAATGAAATATATGAATTCTGCTAAATATACAAATGGTATAAATAAGTAATATGTAAAAAATAATCCCAAGTTTAATAGAAATAAAATTACTACTATAGTTTTAGTATTTAATACATCTTCTGTTTTATTTATTATAAGTAGTATTGCATTTATAATTGCTACTCCCAGTCCAAGATAGAAGAATCCACAAATCAAGTTGTTTAGAGGATACCCTATTGTGTAGAATATTGAAAAAGCTATGATACATAAATACGTCGACGTATTCTTTATTGTTTTTCCGTACTAATGAATAAAATAACAAACCCATTAGAAATAATGTTGTTAAATCAAATAGTATTAATACTTTATATAAATAAAATTCTCCTATGAATGGTGCAAATATTTTGAATAGTATTCCTACATTTATATATAATCCTGGCATTATGTTTTTAAAATCTTCTACTGAAAGCAGTTCTGCCTTTTGATAGAATTTATACGATGTGTCATAATGCATCATTGCTGCATCTGTGCTGAAGTATTTTATTTGAAGCGGAAATCCAAATTCTTTATATGCTATCAACAAAATTACTGCAAGCAATATTATGGTGAAGATGATATCTCTTTTTCCTATAGTATATTGTTGGATTTGTTTGTCTTTTGCTATTTTAATTATAAACCCAGCAGAAATTGCTAAGTTTATAATAGTTAGCGATAACAACGTTATTGGTATTTTGATTTTATCTAATATGTAGCAAACAAAGATGTTATAGCACAGTGCTAAAATAGCTGTTATTGCCACCGTAGTAATTATGCTAATTTTTTTGTCCGTCTTTTTTACTAATATTGAACTTAGAAATAATACTAATGCAATTAAGCAATACAATATTTCCATTAGTCCCTCCTATCCTCTATTCCTAAGTGTTTATATGCATCCGGCATCGGAATTCTGCCTCTTGGTGTTCTGGCAATAAAGCCAATTTGTATCAGATATGGTTCATAAACATCCTCTATTGTATCCAAATCCTCCCCTATTGTTGTAGCTAATGTTTCTATTCCTATTGGTCTACCTGCATATTTTAGGATCATTGTTTCTAATATTCTTCTATCTATCTCGTCTAATCCTAATTCATCTATTTCCAATTTGCCTAATGCTAATTTTGTAATCTTTAAGTCTATATTTCCATCTCCTAAAACCAAAGCATAGTCACGTACTCTTTTTAACAATCGATTTGCAATTCTTGGAGTTCCTCTAGATCTTCTTGCAAGCTCTATGCAAGAAGGTTCATCTATATCTACATTTAATATTTTTGCAGATCTTTTTATTATGGTCTTTAAATCATTCTCTTCATACAGTTCTAATCTATGGACTATTCCAAATCTATCTCTAAGAGGTGTTGTTAGAGATCCTGCTTTTGTAGTAGCTCCTATTAATGTGAATTTAGGTAAGTTTATTCTTATTGATTTTGCAGTAGGTCCATTTCCTAATATTATGTCTAGCTTAAAATCTTCCATTGCAGGATATAGAATTTCTTCTATGTTCTTGTTTAGTCTATGTATCTCATCTATAAACAAAACATCGTTTGGTTTAAGTGCAGTGAGTATTGCTGCTAAGTCTCCTGGTTTTGTTATTGCTGGACCTGTTGTAATTTTGATGTTAGAATCCATTTCATTTGCAATGATGTTTGCAAGTGTTGTTTTTCCAAGTCCTGGAGGTCCATATAAAAGTACATGATCTAGTGCTTCTTTTCTTTTTTTAGCTGCACCTATAAAAATCTCCATGCTTTCTTTAATTTTAGTTTGTCCTATATATTCATTTAATAATTGAGGCCTTAGTGTTTTTTCTAAGTTCTCTTCTGCATTATCCTGAATCTCTGGATTAATAATCTTTTCTTCTCTCATTTTCATTTCCTTTATTTTCTGGTTCTAAAATTTTATCTACAATTATAAATATGCTTATTATTGTTATTATTAATATTTTGTACGTAAAGAATGTATGTATATAAGAATGTTGCCTTAGTGCTAAATACCAGATAAATGGTAGTATTCCTAAACATATAAATGGTATTGTAGTATATAAATTTTGCTTAGCATTTATTTTGCCATTTCTATTTTTTATTAGGTTGATTATTGAATATATTATAATTAACGCTAGATTTATTGATATAACAGTTGGAGATAAGAATCTCAAATTCTTTTCAACTACAGTTAAGTATCCGTATTGTTTCATTCCTGTTGATCTGAATTTTGCTTGTTGCAAAGCATTGTGAATTATATCTCTATTATATATCAGTGATACTAAAATCCATTTCATTAGCCATGTAAGTGCATAACCCATCCCCCATAAAAAACATATTCTAGCGAAATCAATCAAGTCTTGTTTTATCGAGCTTCTTTGTTTTTGCATTAGTAGCATATATATAATTAGTGGTAAGCCCAATGTAATAAGTGGTTCTGTTAGCAAGTCCATAAAACTTGTAATTGAGCCAACTATAAAGAATATAGCTCCTACATTTTTATTTGTATCTTTTTTTAGAAGTATTGCTATTGAAGCGGATATTGCTATTATAAAATCTATTATTTCATTTAAAGCTCTAGTGGTTAGTACTATTTCAACTGACAATAATCCAATTATAAAAAATACAGCTGTTTCAAAATTTATCTTTTTGATTATTAGATAACTCATATATGCAATTAGCAAAATTGTAAGTATTAACATTAATATTCTTATTCCGCTTATAACTTAGCACTAGTAATAAAGGTCTTAAAAATATCAAATATCCGTGCCAATATCTAGCATATTCAAAGCTTTCAGTTATATTCTCTCCGTGCATAAGTCCATATAACTCATCCACTTGAAAAATGTTTCCGTATTTATCAGTATGACTTTTTGAAGCTCCTAGATTTTTTTCTCTGTCTTTGCTTATTGTTTGAGTCTGTCCTGGAATGTAATTTTTTCTTGCCAACAGAGCACTTTCTATTGGTTTTTCAGAATCAGTGGAATATGCAGTATTAAGCATTAAAGCATCTGTAAATAAGAATATTTCTTCTTTTTTATATTTCAAATCTACAATTTCTTTTTCACCATATTGCTTTAAAAATTCAGAGCTTTTAATTACATTTTCTTTTATCGGAGATGCTGGTATTAAACTTGATAGTATAAGACTTGCAAAATACATACAAATTAGGACTACAAATATTAATATATATGTAAAAATTAATTTTATATTTTTCATCTATGTTCCCTTTTTAGAAATTTTTCATTATACAGTATAAATTTGTTTCTTCTTTAGAGAAGTTTAAATTTTCTAAGCTTTCTACAATATCTTCTCTACTTTTTGTAACAACCACAATCGTTTTCTCCTTTGTAATATCTTCTATTAACAACTTATCATATTCAAAGAAATAATTTCCATATTGTTTCACTTTCTGTTCATATAAGAAGTTCAAATCATATGGAGATGGCTTTGTTGCCAACATTGTAAAAATATATGGTTCTGCCTTATTTGTTATTATAAAGTGTTTAGCGACATCTTTTAAACTTTCATTCCTTTCTAGATTTTCTGTAATTTGATAAAGCTCTATGTCCTCATAACGTCTCGTTCTTCTCTGTTCTAAATTTTCATTGTAATATGATACTTCAAAAGCAACAAATAGTGCTGTTAAAATTACAAGTATTGACATGATCGTCCATTTAGAGTCTTTTGACAGATAACTAATACCTATTGTAATCAAGTATAGCATTGGCAAATATAATATATTAGCTCTATTTAGAGTTCCCGCTACCACTAGCAAATTGCATATTAGCAATATAATAAAAACTACTGTCATAAATCCTGTGAAGCCAAACTCTTTCTCTTTTATGCTTTTTATGAATTCTTTAATTCCAACTACAATTCCTACTAAAAGAAATGGAAGTTCTATAAGATAAATTCCCCTTGAATCGGTAAATATAGTTTTTAGGCTATATCCTCCATATTGTAACAAATTATGAATGCTTATTTCTCCTTGTCTAAAGAAGAATAATTTTGGTATTGTAAATATTCCAAAGTTTGTCCTTGTAGCATAGCCTTTGTTTAACAATATTAAATATATTAAAGGTGTTGCTAGTAAAGCGATCGGTATTCCTAATAATATCACTTGTTTAAAGTTTATCTTATTTACCCATAACATATAAATTATATAGATTAGTAAAAAGACTGGAATTAGTATCCATGCTAGACAATATGTATATAGTGTCACTCCTATTGCTAGACCTGCAACTATATAATGCCAATTTTTATTTGCGGTTACTAATAATAGTACATCTAACATAAACATTGGTGCTAATAAGTTGCAATCTAATCCTTGTCTAGATGCTTCTATATTCCAAGGACAGATTATTATTAAAAATGTATATAATAAAGCTATCTTTTTATCTTTCATTTTATTAGCTAGTATGTAGCATACTACTATGCCCATCAAGAAAAATAATAGTTCTGGTAATCTGTATGCTATAATATTTGTACCTATTAATTTTATAAATGGTATAGTTGCATATGCATACAAGGCACTCTGCCCTCCACCAAAGTTAATTAAATATAATGGAAATGAATTTAAGTATCGGTCTACTCCATATTTAGATAGGCAGTAGGCATCATATGCAGCCCCTGCTTCATCCACACCTATAAAATTTGGAATTTCTCCGAATTTATAGATTCTTGTTATAAATATTAGTAGTAGAAATACTAGCAATATTTTCTTGTAATGTTTATTTATAAAGTCATCTATTGTTTTGTTTGTTTCTTGTTTTTTAGTATTATCTTTTAGATTTATAACTCTTACCAAGATTATACCAATGAATGCTACTAAACTAAGCACATTTGCTGTCATATAAAAAAATCTCCCTATTTTTCGTTAGTTTCTTTTTCTCCGTTGTATTCATTTACTAAATATAATGGTCTTTGTTTAGACTCATTGAATATTCTTCCTAGATATTCTCCCATAATTCCAATTAACACTATTTGAACTCCCGCAAAGAATAATATTAGCAATATTGTTGCTTGGAATGCTTGTATTGCAATATGAAGTCTGCAGCATTTTACTATTACATATATAAAGTATATTAATAATGCCAAGAATGTTGGTATGCTTAAAAATGTTGATATTCTAAGTGGTGATGTTGTAAATGCTGTTATTCCATCTATAGCCAAATCAATTAGCTTCATATAGTTCCATTTTGTTTTTCCTGCCACTCTTGGATCTCTATCATATAATATCGCTTTTTTATTGTATCCAATCCAGCTAAACATACTTTTCGAGCATCTGCTTGTTTCTCTCATTTTCTTTAATGCGTTTACACACCTTCTATCTAGTAATCTAAAGTCTCCAGTATCTTTTTGTATTGGAACTCTTGTTAGGCTTTGTAATACTTTATAGTACATTTTTGACGTGAATTTCTTTAACCAAGTTTCTCCCTTTCTTGATTTCCTTTGTGCATATACATCGTCATATCCTTGTTCCCATAGTTCTACCATTTGCGGAATTAGCTCTGGTGGATCTTGTAAATCTGCATCCATTATGATTACACAATCTCCTGTCGCATAATCAAGTCCTGCAATCATTCCTATTTCTTTTCCAAAGTTTCTTGAAAAGTCTACATAGCTTATTCTTTTATCTTGTTCTCTTAATTTTTTTATTTCATTTAATGTATTATCTTTACTACCATCATTTACAAATAACAATTCAAATTCGTAGTTCTTCATTTCATTCATTATCTTGCTTACTCTCTCATATAACAAAGGTAATGATTCTTCTTCATTGTATGCTGGTACTAAGATGGTTATTTTCTTCATTTTTCTTCTCCTTCTTTGTTTTTATTTTCTTTTTTTATTTCTGCTTCTTTAAATACACTTAATTTTACAAAGTCTCTATATCCTATTGCCACTATTGCAATTACCAATAGTGCAAACGAAGCGGCTTTCCAGATCCCGCTATCAAGCAATATTATTGCCGTCATTCCAAAAGTTGCTGTTGCTCCATATAGGATTAAAACTGATTGTTTTTGCGTATATCCTTTTGCCATTAATCTATGATGTAAATGTCCTCTATCTGCCTTAAATACACCTTTTATTGATTTACTTTTTATAATCCTTCTTATTATAGCCCATATTGTATCAAATATTGGAAGTGCTAGTATCATAATAGGAGCTATAAGTACTATAGCTGTATATGTTTTTGCAACTCCTAATATTGATATTATTGCAAGAGCAAAGCCCATAAAATTTGAACCTACATCTCCAATAAAAGTTTTAGCTGGGTTAAAATTATATGGTAAAAATCCAACAATTGCACCTGCTAGTGCAGTTATTAAAATTATTGCTATTAGCGGAGATTCATTTAGTGCAAATACAACTACTAACGAAAGGCAAGATATTAGAGTAATTCCCGATGACAAACCATCTAGTCCATCTATTAAATTAATTGCATTTGTTATACCTATTATCCAACCAACAGTCAAAATAAAGCTAAATACTTCATTTAATACAAAACTATTCTCTTTGAAAGGTATTGTAAAATTGTCTATTAAGACCCCTGAGCTTGCAACTATTATTGCAGCTACAACTTGTCCTGCTAGTTTTACTAGCGGTTTTATGTCTTTCACATCATCAATATAACACACAATGCCTAAGACTAACATTCCTCCCAATATTCCTAATAATTTTATATTTAAACCATCTTCTGATAAATTTATCTTCCCTTCAATAGAAGCGCTAATTACAAGGTAAATTACAGAAACTAAAAAGCCTGCAATTACCGCTAATCCTCCAAGTCTTGGCATGGGTTTTTTATTAACTCTTCTGTCATTTGGTATATCTACCGCTCCTACTTTTTTAGCCAACCTTATAGTATATGGTGTTATTACAAATGCTGTTATAAACGCTAGTAAAAACGCTATTGCTATATCTCCCCACATAATTGTTAATTCCTCTCTGTTTTAATTATAATTCTACTTGTATGATTATATCATATATTAGTCATTTTTCAACAAAAATAAAAAAAATGATGCAAATTTTATCACACCATTTTTGTATTATCTGTTTTGTGTATGTTTTATAATTCTTCTGCAAATCTTTTTTCTAATTTTCTAAATATAAAGTAGCCACAAACGCATAAAATCACTCCCATTACTAGAGCTATTAACAATCCTTCAAAATTAGGCATTGTTTTGTTGTAGAAAATGTTTCTATATCCTTCTATCAAGTATGACATAGGATTTAACATTAAAAGCCATTTCATGCTTGCAGGTACAGAATCCATTGAATATACTATTGGCGTAGCATAGAATAATAGTTGCATTAATATTCCCAATAAATGTAGTAAGTCTCTAAAATATACTGTTAAGCTAGAAACTATAAATGCTATACCTATAGAAACAATAATTTGTATTGCTAGTATTAAAAAATACCACAATATGTTCCAAGATAGGCCTATTCCTCCAAATATTACAAAACCTAAAATAATCGTTGTAGATATTAAGAAATTTACTCCTTCACTTGCGACAACCGATATTGGTAGAATTTCTCGAGGGAAGTACACTTTTTTAATAATGTTGCCATTGTCAATTATCGTTGCCGCCCCCCTTAGCACAACACTGGAAAAGTATTGCCAAGGAACTAATCCACAACATAAGTACACAGCATAGTTTTCAATGTTACTTTTCAATATTACTTGGAATACTAGAGCATATACCGCAATTTGTAAAAGTGGATTCACAAATGACCAAATTACCCCTAAGAAAGAATGCTTATATTTTCCTCCAACATCTTTTGTTATACTAGTTTTTAATAGTTCTCTATAATTATACAAATCTTTTGCTATATTCATTTATAAAGTCTCCTTTAAATATTCTTCTATTACTTTGTCTGGTTCATCATCCATTTTTATGACTCCATTGCTCAACCATACAGCTCTGCTACAAAACTCTTTTACAGTATTCATACTATGAGTTACAAACACCATGGTTTTTCCTTGTGCTTTTAGCTCTTTCATTTTTGCAATACATTTATCTTGAAAATGTTGATCTCCAACCGCTAAAATTTCATCTATTAGTAAGATGTCTGCATCTACATTTATAGCTACCGCAAAAGCAAGTCTCATATACATTCCTGAAGAATATGTTCTTACTGGGTTGTCTATGTAACTTCCTAACTCAGAAAATTCTATTATTTTATCTATTCTGTCGTCAATTTCTTTTTGGGTAAGTCCAAATATAGAAGCATTAAAATATATATTTTCTCTTCCAGAAAAATCAGGATGAAATCCCGCTCCCAACTCTAGTAATGAAGTTAGTTTTCCATATGTTGTTATTTTCCCTTTATTTGGATAAATAATTTTTGTCATTAATTTTAGAAGTGTTGACTTTCCGCTTCCATTTACTCCTATTAAAGCTACTGCTTCTCCGTTTTTTATTGTTAAATTAATATCTTTTAAAACTTCTCTTTTTTCTTTTTTATTTCTATTCCAAAACAACAATTTTTCCTTTAAGCTGTTTGCTTTGTCCATATATATATTAAATGTTTTATATACATGATCAACAACAATTCTATTATCTGACTTCGCCATTTTACTATTCCTTCCTATTATTAGATTTCTATATTATAATACACATATTCATTATTGTCAAAATCTACATTTTATTTTTGTTGCCAATTTGCCTGGCAAGTATAAAAATACTACCATTGCTTTATTTCCTATCCCTTCTACCTGTTTTATCGGATGTTTTTGGTTTGTTAACACAGAGAATAATATGTAATGCTTATACACATACAATCTCTTTTTCAATGTTACTCCATGCATATCTTGATGAAATATCTCCTTAAAATATTCAAAATATCCATATGGACTTTGTTTGAATATTTTATTGATATTTTTTGTGTATCCATCTGGTTTGTATTCACATATCATTATTGGTTTATTAAAACATCTAACTTCATATTTTAAGTCCATTTTATGATGTAATCTTGCTTCTGTAACAAACTTTTCATCTTTCTCTAATTCATATTGAAATTGTTTTCTAATTGATGCATTATATACTAACGCTTTTTCTCCAGTTATTCCTTCTTTAAAATATAAATCAAACATTGTGCTTGGGTAATTATCTTCTATGAAGTTATTTCCCATGTTCTTGCCTTTTGTTGTATATTTCAAGAATACTAGTGCATATACGTCTCCCATATCTTTACATTCTTTTAAACTTTGCTCTATTATCTTGAATGCATCTTTTGTAAAGAAGTCATCATCATCACATTCTATTATTAAATCTCCTGTAGCCTTTTTTACAAGTTCATTTATTGCTACCATTTTTCCCTTGTTGTCTTGATGAAAATATTGTACGTCTATTATTCTTTCTTTTGAATATTCTTCAACCACCCTTTTGGTGTTATCAATAGATCCATCGTCCATCACAAGCCATTCTATCTGTATATTATTACAGCTATTGCTATTTACCAAAATACTCGCATATAGCTTGTCCAACAGGTTTGCTCTATTATAGGTTGGAGTTAGTATTGATATCTTCATTATTCTTGCCTCCACATTACTTTTACTTCTTCCTTCTTTTTTGTTTCCTCGATTGTTTTTACTATTTTATCAATAATTTTATTATTTTCATAGACATATTGATTATTTTTTTCATTTTTTTGCATTTTATTTTTTGTTATACTTTTTATAGCATTTTCTATTCCTTGTTCATCATTTGTTGTTATTATGCTATTTCCGGCATAGTCCATTAAAACTTCCCTTGATGAAGTATTTGTCGTCAATATATATTTTCTTAATATTTTAGCTTCTTCTAGTACCATTGGATATCCTTCAAATTTAGAAAATAGACATACTGCATCAGCATTTTTCATAAATTGATAAGGATTCTTTTTTGCTCCAAGTAATGTAAAAGTATTTTCTACTTTATTCTCTTTTATTTGTTTCATTAGCTTTTCTCTTAAAGGGCCATCACCTACAATATATATATGATGTTTATATCCTTGTTTCATTAATTTTACATGTACATCAATCAATCTATCTATGGCTTTTTGTTCCACTAATCTTGAAACTTGAACAAAATTTAATTCCTTTGGATTAAAAGTCTTCTTTGCTTCTTCGTCCTTCTTAGATAGTTCTAGTATTCTTTCTGCATTAATATAATTGTGTATTACTGTCTCATGAGGCAAATCCATATCATCATATACTTTGTTAAATTTGTCTAGGTTGTCCACGCTCACAAAAGCTAGTGTATCATATTTTTCATATATATTTCTATCTAATATTCTTTTTATTGTGGCCTTAATACTTTTTCCAAATACCTTAGAAATATCGTTGTGTATCCAAGCTATTTTTTTAGCGTCGCTTTTTGTACTAAATATTCTTGTAATCGGTCCTTCTAGGAATGCAATTTGTGCTTGATAATTTCCTTTTTCTATATATTTTTTAAATATTTTCCTGCGACTAAATAATACTTTTAACGGAATCATCTTTCTTTTAAATTTAGATAATTCAGTATATTTAAAATCATACAAGCTTACCAAGTGTATTTTTTTATCTAGTTCTTTTTCAAGTTCGCCCTTTGAATATAACGTAAATATGGTAATGTCATATTTATCTACAAGAGCATTAGCTATATCCACTAAAACTCTTTCAGCTCCACCTAAGGTAAGACCCGTTATGCCAAATATTATCTTGTTCATAGAGTATTGTTTCCTTTCTCCGGATTATATATTTTTACTTCATTATCATCTATATCTTTTATTTGATTTATTACAATTACAGATAGTGTAATTATTATTATCATAGTTGATGAATTAAAGAATGTATATCCTGATAAAAATGATATTATGATTGCAAACCATAGTCCCGATAGTGCCATTGCAAATTCTACTTTTGCCACTCTGAATTTTTTTAGTATTACGTAAATTCCATATACCGCTATTATCAAGAATGGTATAAAATACAAGAAAAATCCTATTACACCAAAGTTAAACAAGAATGCTGGAACTTCCATTTCGAATATCATTTCATAGTAGTGTGACATATAGCCATTACCAAACAACAACATTGGTATACTATTTTGCTCTTTTATTAGGTTTGAATGATATATTAATTGCAAAGTTCTCATATTTGTGTTCGATATTTGTTTTTCGTTTGCAGTATTGTATAAATCTAAATATGCTTGTTGCATGCTTTCAGACATATAGTTTTCATCCATTTGACCTGCTTTTATTTTTTTCACTAATTCAACAGTATCTCCTGTAACATGTGCAGTTTGGTTAGTCATTGTGTCATATATTTCATTTTCTTTATTTTTTAATTCTCTTCTGCGCTCTATAGTCTTAGATCCAAATATAGTTACTGCAATTCCTACTAGTACTAATATTATAACTCCAATTGTTAATATTTTTTTATTTAATTTATTTTTGTTTAATAAATTATGAAGTACTGTAAAGGCAATATACACCATCACAACAATTATAAATCCAAATAATCCTGTTCTTGTTCCTAGAAGTGTGCATAAATACGCTCCAACTAGTACTGTTATCATAAGCACCCATATTCTTATCGATAATCTATTTTCCTTATTTAACATTGGTAATACAATAAATAGTGACAATAACATTATTGTGCCAATACTATTTCCTGATTCAAACCATCCTTTATAACCTACTCTGGTTTCACCATATGTAAATGATGATGTTTTTGTAATTAATGCCAAATACATCAACGCTATATAAATTGTCAAAGCTATCAATACGGATTTTTTCACTTTTTCCAAAGAGTTCCCTACTGTTTGTTTGGTTATTTCTTTTTCTCTGTTTTTTACAACAAAAAAGTATATGTATATAAACAAATTCATTACCATAAATGTATAGTTTACCAAATACTGGATTTCTCTTAATTCATTTCCATAAGCGCATCCAGTTTTTATTTTATAAAAAATATAAACATGGCAAATAGCATATCCAAGATATGCTATTCCTGCAATTATTATTTGCGGTTTAATTTTATCCTTAAAAAATATGTATGTAATTGCAATTATTGGTATAATCGGTCTCACAAAAGTCGATATTGAAAAATTCGTATTAAAAAAATTTCTGAATATAAAACTTGATACATCTAATATAGGACATATTATTATAAGTAAGCATAAAAGATTTTCCATTGTAAAAATTCTACAATGGTTTTTGTTTTCTATTTTGTTCTTTTTTGATAGTTCTTTTTGCATATTTATTTTTTCCTTGTTCATGATTTTTGTAATAATTACTCTAATTGTTTATTTCCTTCTCTTGCCCTTTGACTTATTTGCTAATATATATAAGATAACTAATACCACAATAACTATTACTATTGTAACAAAAGTATTCTGATTATTCTTTTTTACAGGTGTAGCTACTGTTTCTGCAGTATTTTCTTGTGAGCCATTAACATCTGTATTTTCCTCTTTATTTTCCGTTGTTATCTTTTGCCCTTTTCTAGTTGCTTTTATATGATATGTTCTTACTGTTCCGTTCTCTGCAGTAACATCTATTCTTATATTATTTTCTCCGGGCTCTAATTTGATTATTCCTGTTCCTGATATTTTTGCTCTCGAATCGTCTAGATCTGCACTTATTTCTATTGAATCAACATCTAATTCTTCCTCTATTGTATAATCAATAGTTTGTTTATCAAATTGAGGAGTTAATTTTAAATCTTTAACTGATATTCCTTTTAGATAATTGTTGCTTGATTTACCAAGATTTTCTTTATCTTGTTGTTCTTGTTCTTGTAATTGTTCATTTCTTTGTTTGTCCGAAGTTGCATCATCCATTTCTGCAAATGATGCATATACAGTGTTAGTAAATAGTAGTCCTGCAATAATTGTTAAAGTTATTATAATATTTCTTGTTTTATTTTTCATTATATAATTCCTCTTTTTATTTTATTTAAGGGGCATATGTCAGTTGTGCCCCTTATATCTATCTTGTTAAATATTTGCTTGGCATAAAAGCTTGCCTTCCATTTGATAGCATTATTCTGCTCCAATCATATCCATCTATATTTTTGTATGTTGAATCATCTATAACTGTAACATATGTGCCATCAGATAAGCCACTTCCTGCCATGTCTAATCTAGTACTTGGTCCAATTCTTATGTAACATCCTTTTCCGTCATTTGTCTTTACTCTTGCTGAATAATTACAAGTTTTTACATCATCAATTTGTTCTAACCATGCACCAGAAACATATCCGATTAGTCCATCCTTTGTGACTACTTTATGCCAATTTGAGTTTATACCTCTTTGTACTGATAAAAGAACTGTTCCTTTGTCTGCTATTTCTCTTAATATCTCAGAATCTGTTGAAGCTTCTTTTCTTATTCTAATTTCTGTTCCTGTTGTTTTTACATTTATGATATAGCTCTCTTGATTGTTTTTAGGCTCTGGTGAAAGATCTTTTGGCATATTTTCATATAATGGAATTATGAAAGTAAAGTCTGAATCTAGTCTGCCTGTTCTATCATACATACCCTGTAAAGATTTTGCTTCATTGTATGCGCCAAATAGATTTTGCATATATTGATGAGAGTATAAAGATGTTCCATTTGTTGAGTCTATATCAAATTTGTTTTGATATAACGTGTTTTGATAATTTTCAAGCCAGTTCTTCTTGCAGAAATATATTCCTCCTTGAAGAGCTTTTACCATTGTATCCCAACCTTCTCTTTTTGCTCTTGCTAGTGCATTGTTATATACTTCTGATTTTGAATCTCCTGTTGCTCCTATATTGAATGGATTGTAATAATACTTACCATCTCCTCCATTCATTTTATATGTACCATTTTTTGGATTTCTGCCATTTTCTTGGAACAATCTTGCTATTATGTAGTATGGATTTACATTTTCATTTCTACAAGCCGTATCTATATCTATTGCATAATCTTGTAAGAAGGATTTATTTACTTGTTCTTGTATTCCTTCTAGTGTACATACTCCATATAAATAGTCGTTTACATCTTGAAACTGGAATACATCTACTTCATTTAAGAAATTTCTAGGATCCATAAAACGAGCGATTGCTTTTTCTGAAGCTCCATACCAACCTGTATCATATAGTGTTGTTCCACTAATCCATTCTCCACCATATGATGTTGGAACTAAGTTTGCTGAACGAACTTCATATTCTCCAGATACTGCATCTGAGAAATTTAATCCTGTATACAAGAATTTAAAATTCCAATTTGGGTGTGCTAATTTTAAGTTTTCTAAACTCTCCTTATATCCTGGATACTTATTGTCATCTATATCTATCAATGTGTTAGGATTACAGAATTTGAATTTTTGCATATCATAACCTGTGTGATTTTGTATTTGCAAATTAACTCCAGGTTTTGCTTCTTGTTTATCTATTTCCATGTATAGCTCACTAGACTTAGATATTATATAATAATATTCGCCTTCTGCCTTTTTTATTATCCATTGTTGAGAATCAGATGTATTATCTGCATTTTGAGTAATTTTTGTTCCTATTTTCATAGCACTATTTGGTACTTCTAGTACTTTTTCTGAATGTACTGCTTTAATTGTATAATAACCATTTCCCAAATATTTCACATCAAATTTCTGATTGTCTGTTAATCTATTTCTCCATATCTCAATAATTTCTCCATTTTTTGTTGAACTAGCAGGTATATCTATTACATATGAAGTGTTTACTTTTGAAGCAATTATATATCTGCCATCTTCTATTGTTTTTTCTCCAGTTATAGTTGTTTCAGGCTTTTCAAGCTTAAACTTTTGAACTAATGATGCATTTTCTTTACATGTTTTTACACTTGTTCCATCAATAGTTAAGTATAATCCATTACATCTAGAAATTATATTAAAATATCCGTTACCTGCATCTTGTATCTTCCATTGTTGATTGTTTCCACCATGGTAATTCCATTGTATTACTTCTGCGCCATCATTCTTAGATCCTTCACTTATATCTAGATATTTATCAGAATGAACAGCACTTATTGTGTAATATCCGTTATCTCTATATGTAAATTCAAATTTTTGGTTTACAGTTGAATTTTTGTTCCAAACTCCTAGTTTTTCACCTGTCACTAAAGAACTACGTGGAATTTCAAGTGTCTTTGATGTATCAGTACTTGATTCAATTAGATAGATTCCATTGTTTATTGTTTTAGTTCCCTTATTGTCGTCTTGCTTTACGAATTTGAACTCCTGATTTTTTGCTCCATTCTGAGTCCACACTTGAACATTTGAACCATTTCCGGCTTTAGAATTTGGGATATCTAGGTATAAACCATTTCCCTTTGAGATGATATTAAAATTACCATTTCCGGCGCTTTTGATTATCCATCTTTGGTTATTTCCGCCATGGTATCCCCATTGTAAGATATTAGTTCCTTTTTCTTTTCTTCCTTCTTCAACATCTATTGCTTTTTTTGAATGTAACGCTACAATACTATATGTTCCATCTCCTAAATACTTCAATATGAACCTTTGGTTATCAGTATTGCCATTATTCCATAGTTCGAGATTTCCACCATCTTTTTGTGAGCTTGCTTCAATGTCTAATACATATTGTTCATTTAATGCCGATTTAATGGTATAAATACCATCTTCTATTTCTTGTCCATTACTAGCAGAAAAAGCAACATTAGTTAATGTGCATAATACTAATAGTATTGCACTAAATAATGTCGCTTTTATTATATTTTTTTTATTATTTATCATCATTTTGTTTCTCTCCTACCTTTTTATCATGTCGAATTTTATACTTTTTTGTACAATTATATTCTATCACAAAAATATGAAAGAGAGAATAGTTTTTTATCATTTTTTTCTGTTATTTTTTACTTTTTTAGTTTTTCTATTTGTTCATATCTTAAAAGGTTTAGTTCATAATCTTCTTTATGCTGTCTAGTAATAGTATCTAATACGATTCCGCATTGTAAGGACACAGCTGCTAAACCCATAAAACCCGTCGCAAGTATTGCAGATGGAACTTTAGTAATGTATGCTGTTTTAAAAAATTCTACTAAAACTGGAATGCCTATTGCTAATCCTATAATAAATAAGATTAGAGCTATTAATCCAAAGAATTTAAATGGCTTATAGTCTTTAAACATTCTTGCTATTGTTTTTACAACTTTTATTCCATCTCCAACTGTATTTAGCTTTGAAGAGCTTCCTTCCGGTCTATCTCTATACACAATTGGAATCTCTTTAATTATATACTTTTTATCCAATGCATATAAAGACATTTCTGTTTCTATCTCAAATTTTGGACTTAGAACTGGCATATTTTTTACAAATCTTTTGTTAAACACTCTATATCCTGTCATTATGTCTTTAAGTTTAGTATCAAATAGTACATTTATTGCTTTTTTTACTAAGTTGTTTCCAAATTCGTGGAATGGTCTTTTATTTTCTTTTTGGTATGTTCCATTTGAAAGTCTATCTCCTATTGTCATGTCAGCTTGTCCATTTCTTACAGGCTCAATTAATTGGTGTACAAATTCAGCTGGGTACGTATCATCTCCATCCACCATTACGTATATATCAGCTTCGATATCTCTAAATTGGCTTCTTACGACATTGCCTTTTCCTTGCTTATATTCATCTACAACTATTGCGCCATTTTTGATAGCTATTTCCTTAGTTTTATCTTTTGAATTGTTATTATATACATAGATATCTGCTTCCGGTAATTCTTTTCTAAAATCTTTTATTACTTTTTCAATCGTTAATTCCTCATTGTAGCAAGGTATTAATACTGCTATTTTCTCCATCTTTTTCTTCCTTTCTGTTTATAAAGTTCATTGATATATATATTGGTAATGCTAAGAATATAGGATATGCATATCTATATTCACAATACGCAGGTGAAGCAAGTAATGTTAGCCATAATACAATTATTGGTAAATACGCCAATATATATTTATATTCTTTTTTATAAATTTTATATCCCAATGTTATAATAGTCAACCAAACACCGGCTCCAATGCTAAAGATAAGGCTAATTACAGGAATATCTCTCGATTCAGCTGTTACCAATATTTCTTCCACTCCTTCTCCTTTTATTACAGGAGTTTGCTTTATTCCCATATTATTATGGTCCAATGTTGCCCAACTTGCCATTGTGTTTTTAGCTTCTGGATAATAATAGCCATAGGAGTTTGATATTGTTGCAATTATATAATCTTTTGGATACTTAGTAAATAATTCTATCCAGATTTTGATAAATTCTAATTTATTATCATTAAAATACTGGGTATTAAATTTAAACTTGACCGGATCCGATAAAGTTGGATCATAATTTTCCCAAACATTTTCAATTATAAAATATTTATTAATTTCTTCTATTGTTTCTTCATTTATATCATCAATATTATATTTAACAGTCCTTGCAATTTGTTGAATTGGAACTGATAGCATCTCCGCAACAGAACTCTTTTCGGCTTTCAACACATTAAATGTGATTATCTTATGGCTCTCATATACTATTAATATTATTATAAACATCATCAATAACTTTTTCCAGTATTTTCTTAGAGGAATAAATGTAGCTATCAAAGTAATCATTACCACATATAAACCATTATGTCTTAGTAGAATTGTAAGTATCGAAACAAGTATATATAATACAATGTTTCTCTTCTTTTGTAAAAACTCATCTGTATTAGTTACAAGTTCTATGTTCTGGATTACAAATATTGACATCATGCCCGAAAACAATACATCTTTCCACATTGTTATTGAATATATTGCATTTATTGGGTATAGAGCGTAAAACAATAGCACCATAAGGCGAATCATTGAAGGAACTTTCTTTTTTCTTAGATATTTTAGAACTAAAGCATCCATTGTCGCCATTGCTATCATAGAAAAAATGCTATATAAAGCTATTCCAACATTTATATTATTGGTTAACTTTAATCCAATATTAATAAATATTCCAATTATCGCAGTATGTGTTATAGGATGGTGATCATTTAAGTCAATCAATCCTATTGTCTGCTCTATTTGAGAATACGAGTCCGATGTCACTATTCCAGGATAAAATCTAAGGAAGAAAGGTATCCAAGCAACAAATATCAATATTATGGTCATAATAGTTATAAATTTTTCATTTTTCAACCATTTATATCGTTCCTCTTTAAAGAATTCTCTATTTTCAAATTTTAAATTCCAGTTTTCGAAGATATGATAGATCCAAAAAATTATTATTCCAGATATTATAAAATATCCCATAGAATTTACGATTAGCCATTTATTTATAATGTTACTTGTTGAATTTCCTGTACCTATATTCTTGCAGATGATTTCTATCATTGAAAATAATAGTGCAATTACACCAATGTTAATCATTTTATTTTTGTCAAAAAAGTTTTTATTTTCAATCGTTTTCTTTATTGTAATATAAGCACTAGCAAATATAAATACAAATATTATGTTATTTCCACTAATTAAGAAATTGTGCCAAATGAAAATCAGCAGTACGATCGCCAAAATAAGTGAAATTATATTATTTTTATATTTTTTCATCACGTTCCCTTTCTATATGCTAAATATTGTTGCATATATCTTGTATGTAAATTTATTTATTGTCCTCATGTATTTGTTTTTTCCGATATTTACAGTATTTAATATCTTGTTTTTCTTCCAGTTCGGGAATTCCAAATTTAGTTTATTCCAAGTTTCATTTATTAATTTTTTTCGGGTTACCTTGTCTTGAACTTTGCAAATTCTTTTTAATGAACTGCATAGCAAATATCTAGCATAATTGTATTCTAACTCTGCCTTATATTCTTCATAAAATCCATTTTCTTTATAATATTTTACAACGTCATCTAATATAGTGAATATCTCAGCTGTTCTCGAATTTTGAACATTAGCTATTGAATTATCTCTTTGTACATAATGGACAAAGCATTTGTCCACGTACGCAGTTTTAGTTAAATGCGGTATCATTTTATATGTAAATTCTATATCTTCATAACGTAGTCCCTTTGGGAATTCTAATTTGTTTTTTTCTATTACTTCATGTTTTATCAATTTATTCCATGCTACAACTCTTACAAATGCCAGCATTTCTTTTTTGTTCTTATATTCATATCTTTTATCCTTTTTTATTTTATCAGGATATTCCCACAAAAAATCACATTCCACATAATCAGAATTTTCTTGTTTTGCTTTTTCGTACATTTCTTGATATGCTTCTTTTTCTATGTAGTCATCAGAATCCAGAAATGCTATATATTCTCCTGTTGCATAAGAAAGCCCATAGTTTCTAGCATCTGAAAGGCCTCCATTTATTTTTTCTAAATACATAATTTTTTCTTTATATTTAGATGCATACCTTTTTGCTATTTCTCCTGATTTATCTGTCGAACCATCATTTACTAATATTATCTGTATATCTTCTAATGTTTGTCCTATAAGAGAATTTATACATCTTTCTAAATATTTTTCCACATTATAAATTGGAACTATAATGCTTACTTTTGGCATCTTAATCTCCTTTTATCTTAATTTTAAATACCATTCTATATTTATTGCTAGGATTACTTTTTTTATTAATTGTTTGATATTTCTAGCTTTTATATTTTGAGTCATTTTTCTTTTTTTTATTTCTTTTATATAGTTTTTCCTGTCGCTTCCTTGCAAGTTAATTGTGTTCAATATAATACAATTTGTATAATATATTTTTAGATTTTCCTTTGATTTTTTCGAAACATCATAGGTAGCAATCTCTTTTATCATATTATCATAGTGTGCTAATAAATCTTCCGCCATTTTTACTTTTCTTGAATTTTTTCCTCTTGTAATACTGTTCTGTGTTTGTACATAATTATAGGTTCCTACATTGGTTGAGGCAACTTTTTTTGCTTTTAGAATTATTAGAGGAACTAGTCCAAAATCTTCGTGATATAATCCTTTTGCAAATTTAAAATTATTTTCTTTTATAAAGCTTGTTTTATATATATAACTCCAAGCCACTTCTGTCATTACATCAGATTTATATAATATCTCAAAAGCCTCTTCTCCAGTCTTTTCATAAAATTCCGGGCTATAATTCTTATCTATTATATCACCTTGCTCATCTACTTTTGATATTTTTATTTTTATTAAATCATAATCATCTATCATGTACTTTACAAGTTTTGGATATAGTTCTTCACTTATATAATCATCTGAATCTACAAACGCAATATATTGTCCAGTTGCATAATTCATTCCATAGTTTCTAGCATCAGAAAGTCCGCCATTTTCCTTTTCTAAATATATAATTTTATCTTTATATTTTAATGCATATTCCTTTGCTATTTTGCCAGAGTCATCTGTTGAACCATCATTTACCAATACTATTTCTGTTTGTAAATCTTTATTTTCTTGCTTCAATAAGCTCTCTATACATCTTTCTAACTGTTTTTCAACATTGTATATTGGTACTATTATACTGATTTTTATCATTCTAACCTCTACTTTATAAATTTTTATCAAAGAATTCCTTAAACAATTTTGCTTTATTCTTCCACGACCATTCTTTTATTTGTTTTAGGTTTTCTTCTGATAGTTCTTGATATTTTTTTCTATCGTTTATTAGTTCTTTTATTTTATCTTTTAACTCATTTTTGTCTCTTTTAATGATAAACTCTTTTTGTTTTTCTCCAAATACTTCCGGAACAATTCCTACATCAGTAGAGATAACCGGCACTCCACATGCCATCGCTTCAAGTACTGTGTTTGGCGTTCCTTCTGTTCTTGAAGCACACACATAAATATCTATGTCATTATAATATTCAGGCATATCCTCATGAGCAATCATTTTTACATTTCTATCTGCAACATTTAATGTTATATCATATCCTTCTTCTTTTAGTTCCTTTATTGCTGGCATTATTATTTTTGTTACTCCCTTTAAATCGTCATCTGTCGCATCTGTAAATTTGCTATTTCCAGTCCATCCTATTATCAAAGTTTTATTTGAGCTGTTTTCTTTTGAACCCTTAGGTTTAAACAAATCTAAATCCACACCATCAGCAATTACCATGCTTGGTCTTTTAATATTTGGATATTCGTCATATATTGTTTTTAATTTTTCAGAAGAAACAATGTAGTCTTTTACATTATTAAAAATGAAGTCAGTTCTTTCTTTTTGCTCTTCTAAAAACAAATGATCATAAACAGCTGTAACTATATTTTGACCTCTCAAATATTTCTCAATAAACTCTTCATATTCAAAGCCCAAATTAGAAATATATTCTTTAGAGAAATCACTATATAGCCATGATATATTTCCTCTCCACATAAAGAACATTAAGTCATATAAATTCGCTAATATTAATATCTTAATAGCATTATCTCCAAAAATATTCATTGGTATTATGTCTATATCATAATAATCTGACAAATATTTTTTTATTTGTTTAGCCGAATTGTCAAGGGCCCATCCCTCTTTGTCTATCATTAGAGCAATTCTTGGCTTAGTATTTTTCATTTCTTCTTTTTCCACTTTTAGCTCCTTTTAATTATATTACTTATCTTATTTACAATTTTGTAACTTCTAGAATATAGTATTGAGTCCAACTGTTCTCTCATTTCCTTGTTTTCTTTTTTTAAGAGTTTGTTCTCTTTTACCTTTTCTATTAGAATTTTATTTTCAAGTTCCAACTCTTCGTTCTTTATTCTTAATTCATCAACTAACTCCATATTTTCTTCCTTTATCCTCTATTCCTTATTTTTCTAAAAACTTCTTAACATTTTCCTCTGCTTTTGCATTATATTCTACTTTCCAGTTTTTGTATAATTCTAGTATCTTCTCTTTATTTTGTAAAGCATACTTTATTTTATTATATATTTCTATTATATCATTTTGCTTTTCTAGTACTAAATATTTTTCTAGTTCACTGTCTCTAAAATATTCTGAATTGTTATCCACTAAGCATATAGTTCCAAGCTCTAGACTTTCCAATGGCATAATTGACGTCTCATCAAAATCGCTTATAAAAAGATTTATATCATTTTGCGCCATTTTTTGTTGCATTTCTTTTCTAGATACTTTTCTTGATTTTCCCCCCACATTCACATTAAATCTTCTACATATTTTTGCAACTTTGTAATTTAATGGTATACAATCCAATTTAGCAAGGTCCATTAAACTGATAGCACATATTTGATTATATATTTCTTTGTTTTCTTTATTTTCGGCATTGTATATTCCTATTCTTATGTAATCGTTTTCTATTGCTGTTTCTTTTATTTGTGGTATCTCCTCATTAGCAAGGTACTTACTAAGATATGAAACTTTATATCCCTTTTGTTTGTAAAATTCGTATAAATTTTTTCTAAATACTACAAATTCATTTACCCATTTTTTATTATATAAATCTAATAATAGATCAAAGTAGTTCCATATGCAGTCTTCTTTTAAAGAATCATGATTTTTGTGGATTAACACTTTTATTGATATATTTTGATTTGTGTTTTTTAGTTCTTTTATTATCTTGTCCCATCCATCAATATATGAGTTAAATATTACAGTCTTTTTACCAGTATCAGCTATGGCCTGAGCTATTAATCTTGCCTCTTTATTTGTATATTGTTCTCTTACATATAAACACTCATTTTTTAGCAATGGAATTATGCCTTCAGTTTCTTCATTTAAATCAGGATGAGCAATAACTAAATATTCTTCTTTTTTCTGTGAAAGTTCCTCTTGTATTCTTCTTACTCTTTTTCCTCTATTTATATATATGGATGCTTTCATCCTAAACCAACAATATAATTTTTTTAGTAAGTTTATCGTTTTATTTTTTAGTCCAAATATAAAGTCTATTGCATGATTTATTCTTTTTCCAGCACTTGGTCCAAAAGTTCTATATATTCCAATCGTTCTCTTTTCTCCATTGTCAGTCCATGTTGCCTTAAATAAATGTACCATGTATGTATTTTGTGTATAGACTTTTTCCGAATAATTATAGTTCAATGGATAAAAGTACTCTCTTGGATATACATACACATTGCCATCTACCACAGTGATATTATTATTTATTAAAACGCTATCATATTTTTGTAATGTTTTAGTTATAATTACTGGATTTGCAAAATTGTACATAATTTCCGGATTAAAATGCTTAATCTTATTGTAATATTCCATGATTTCTTTTATATACTGATTTTTCGCTTCTTTGACATATATCATTGCAGTTCCAACATATCCACTATCTTCAAAGCCTAATATCATATCTTTGTTTAATATATCTGATGGATCTTTTAGGATTTTCATATCTGTATCTAAATATAATCCACCTTCATTATAAAGAGCATAGATTCTTACATAGTCGCTGACAAATGCCCATTTTTTACTTTCATAGGCTTCTTTTACAAAAGGAAAACTATTAATATCAAAATTACTTTCGTTCCATTCTTTTATTTCATAATCTGGTAGAAATTTTTTCCACGTTTTTATGCAATCTTTTACCGACTTAGGTAATGGCTTTCCACCAAACCAGCAATAATGTATTTTCTTTGTCATTTTTTCCTCCTACTATCTATTTACTATTGATTTCAATAATGTTTTTGTGCTCATTAATATATTTCTAAAATAATTTACTATTTTTCTTTTGGTTAGTATTTTTTTTACTTTTCTGCAATCTCCCTCTAATAGGGCTTTAAAAATATCTTGCATTAATTTTTTTTGTCGTTCTGAGTATCCATTATTTAAACTATAAAGCATATTACTCTCTAATATATAATTTATAGTATTCTTATTTTTCTTCTCGAAATCCTCTAAGTTTGACACAAATTTTTCTTTATTTTTATTAAAGTCCTCATTAAATATTTCTAATATTCTTATTGTAATAAATTCATTTACTATATATTTATATTTTTCAAATTCATTATTCTGCTTTCTTATAACTTCCGATATATTTTCGCAAATTTTATAAAAAGCTGAAACATACGTATTGGTTGCAACTATTGATTTCTCTCTTTGCAAGTAATAGTAAAATGGATATGGCATATACTTGATATTTTTTGCATTAGTCAATATAAATGGTGTTACAGCAACATCCTCATATTGCTTTCCTACCGGAAATTTAAAATCCTTATATAACTCTTTTTTTATTATTTTATTGCAAGAAGATCCAGACATCGCTCCATCTAGTAATCCCTCTAAGAAAATTTCTTTGTCTTCTCTATATGCTCTTGATGTGTAATTGTATATTGGATTTTTTTCAAAAACAACATATAAGTCATATATAATAACATCATAGTTATTTGTATATTCTCTAGCAATCTTGTAAAAATTTTTGTCGATGTAATCATCAGAATCAACAACGCTTATAAAATTACCTCTAGCCATCTCTATACCGACATTTTTGGTGTCCGCTAAACCTTTGTTTTTCTTCTTAGTATATACAAAGTTTTCTTTATACTTCTCTGGTAAATTGTTTATAAATTGTTTTATTATTTTTTCTGAATTGTCAGTTGCTCCATCATTAACTATAATAACTTCACAGTCTGTATCCATTGCATCTAATACGGAATTTAAACACTTTTCTATATACTTCTCTGTATTATATACTGGAATTATTATTGAAAATACAAATTCACTTTTATTCATCTTTTCCTCCACAATTATTTATCAATATATTTAATTTTTGTTTAATTTGATTATTATACTCTTCACAATTAAAAGTTTCTTCATTATGTATGCCCTGATTAATAGCTAGTTTCATTGCTTTATATATTGAATCTACGTCTTTATTTGTCACTATACCATATTTGTTCTGTATAACTTTTTTACTGTCAGAGACCTCTGTTGTTAATATCGGTAGTCCCAATGTCATAGCTTCGATATACACAACAGGAAAGCCTTCGTGCTCAGATGTGGTTAAAAGACTATCAGCTATTTTAAAATATGGATACGGATTAGATTTTTGACCTAAGAATAGTATCTGATCTTGTAAGCTATATTTACTTACCAGCTTTTTGTAGTCTTTATCATCTTTCCCTGTTCCTATCATTACTATTCTAAATTTCAAATTATCTTGTTTTAGTAATTTTGACGCCTCAATTATTCTAGATAACCTCTTGTCCTCTTCTGTATGTCTTCCAACATTTAAAAAAGTATATATCTCACTTTTTTTAACATCTTCGATTTGCTCTTTAGATTTTTCAATAATGTTTTCATAATCAATCAAATTATGTATTACTTCCACACTTTGTTTAGTTTTTATCTCTTTTATGAATACATTTTTAGCCGTTTCTGATACAAATACTATTTCTTTGAACTTTTTTGATTTTAGCTCTCTAAAGAAGTTAATATATTCTTTCTTATCTTTTCTAAACATTGTCATATAGTCTCCATGAACCCACAATGCCGAATTCTTCGAAGCTGTTCTTGCTACAAAAGAATCGGGTTTTGAGTATGTTGCATATGAAGCTGAGAAATCGTATTTGTTTTTATATTTTGCCTTAAACTTAATCTGCTTTGCTAGGTTTTTTATTTTTCTAGTTATTATATTCTTGTCAGCATTTGGTGTATATTCTATAATTTTAATAGCTGGATCTATAGTATCTAAAAAGATTCCTTCTTTTCGTTCTAGTACAAGAGTTATATCGTATTTTTTCTCTCTTGCTAGGTAATTTAATAGCGTTACTAATGCCGTTTCAATTCCACCCACATCCAAGCTAACTGCTGCAAATAACAATTTTTTCATATAAATTGTCCTTCCTTTATTCTCCTGTGATTATTTCTACATTGTATCCTATAAATAATCCTGTTTCTATTACTCCTGTAATGTTTTTCAATCTTCTTTCAAGAGTTTCATCAATATTTTCAAATTTTGCATCTAATATTATATTTCCGTTTTCTGTAATAACAGGTCCATCTTTTTTAAGTGCTAATCTTAATTCTATACTGCTTGCTCCTAATTTGTAAAGTTCTTCTTTGACTAGATTTATGGCTTTTGGTGTGCATTCTACTGGTATTGGAAAATTTGCTCCTAATTTGTTTACTAGTTTTGATTTGTCTACTAAAATATAAGTTTTGGCTGCTGTCTTAATGTTTAATTTTTCATTAAACATCGCTGCTCCTCTGCCTTTTATTAGCCATTTGTCATTATCTACTTCATCTGCTCCATCAAAACACCAGTCAGGCTTTTTTTCGTCTATTGTTGCTGTTGGAATGTTTAGATATGTGCATAGCATTTTTATTTCATATGACGTTGGAATTGCTGTTATTGTTATATTTTCTTTTTGGATTTTGTTTGCAATTTCTATGGCAGTTAGATATGATGTTGACCCAGAACCAAAGCCTACAACTTCTCCATCTTGTACTTTTTCCGCCATTCTTCTTGCTATTTTTTCTTTTTCTTCTCTATTAGATATTTCTTCCTTCCACATAGGTTTTTGCATGATTTCTCTATTCCATTCCATTTATTTTTCCTCCAAATTAATTATCAAAATTTCTTTTATATTATATCTATAAAGCACAATTATTTCAACCGTTTTTGACAAATTTAACTGTTTTAAAGCAAAAAAGATTCCCAACTATATTGTCAGGAATCTTTTATGTGCAGATTAGGCATTCCATCTCCAGAAGATGTCTCTTCCAGAGGAGTCTTCCCGAATCAAATTTCTGTAGAGAGCCTTTGCAATCTCTCCAGGTCTCATAATTATAATTGTACTATCGCTTTTCTTGATAATACAAGTATAATTAATGAAGAGGTTTAACTCGAGATACTTTTGATTGTTCAGGCTCGTCTCGCGTACTCTGTGAATAAAGTAGTACACCCACGGAGCGTTCTTGTACTTTTTGAGCATCTTTTCACAGCTTTTTTCGAATGCCGGCATATTCTCTTTGCTTGGTACTTCAAGCAAATTCGTGAACACTGTGCGTCTGTCTTCTCTATCAACAAAATAGATGTCGAAACATTCGTAGTCGCTCATGGGTACTTGCAGTTCTACATAGAACTTTCCCCTCTCATTTGTCCGTTCCATTGTTTTCACCCTTTCTTTTGCACATTAGCTAACAAACATATTTTGAAACTTGTTGCTTTTATGCTGTTAGCATTGTTTGGTTGTAATATAGTTATTATAGCAGTTTTTTGGTCTTTTGTCAAATTATGTAAATTAATAGGCCTTCGACCGAAAAAAAACGGTCGAAGGTCAGTGCCTTTTATTCTTTCCAGCGCCACACGATAGCCCTTTTATCCTTTTTAAAGATTTCCATATACTTGGTCAGCACTTTACGAACCTCTTTGGGTTCGTAGGTAACAATGATTGTGTCACCCTTCGCAACCAAAGTGGGATACCTGAACACCAAGTTCAAGTGAACCGCTATTTGGCCTCTATTTACCGCCGTTTGGATGCACTTTTTTAGATAGTTAGTCCAAAGCGCATTTCCGTTCTGGTTAATGCTGTCAATCTTTGCCAGCATTTTAGGTAGTTCTTTCTCCGTAGGGAGAAGCAACATGTTGTACGGGATTGGTTTTTCTTCGGGATTAAGGAAGAAGAACCGATAGTTGTCTTCTTCTGTCGTGGTTGCTGCCTTTTGTTGCAGCAACGGCTTCCATCCTGTGGTCATTTTGCTAGATACCTCCTTATAGGCACATCTGTCACATGATTCATGATTATCCCATAATTCATATAACATTACTTTGTTTGTAGGTACTTTGTAATTATAACAGATTGTTTACAGTATTGTCAATGCTTTGCTCTCTTATGCAAGAAAAATCACTTACAGATTTTTCTCTATAAGTGATTTACTTTTCTATTTTTTCATATATTTTATTGTGTATATTGTCATCGCTATTACTGTTGCTGTTATAGCAATTATTGCAAATATATTTGTGTCGCCAGTTTGTGGGATTGGAGTCTCTGCTTGAGTATTGTCTTCTGGTTTCTTTAACATGATTGATGGTGAAACATCTGATGTTGCTTTTTGTTCTGTTCCCTTTGTATCAGTATATGTTACATTTACCTTTTCATTTGTAGGTGTTTCTACGTTTATTATTGTTCTATCAAAGTTTTCTTTTAAAACTAGTTTGTATTTAAAAGATGCTGTCTCTCCTGCTTGTAGAACTCCTATTGTCCATGTTATGCTGTTATTTTCTGTGTTTACTTCTGCTGTTACTTTTCCTATATTTGCTTGTTCTACAATCTCAAAGTTGTAGTTTGCAAGGATTATACTTGGGAAATAGTCCACTAGCACTATGTCTTTTATTTCATTTTTTATTATTGTCACAACATTTTCGAATATATCTTGTGTAATAGTATCTTCTACTTGACTATCTGTTACATAGAAAAATTTTCCGTAATTTGGAGCTTCTTGCGTTCCAAATATTTCTTCTGCTAAATCTTTATATGTTTTTCCAGCTGCTTCTGCACATACGTTTCCGTCTTGGTCTGGCATAAATGTTGAATTAACACCTGTCATAACTGTGATTATATTTATTCCTTTATCTTTTACAGATTGTAATGTTGCTTTTGTTTTGGTTTTTACTTCTCCTGAATATTGATTAACTGGTCCTCCAACAACTGTGTTTGGAACTCCATCTGTTAATAATATTAGGTGTTTGTTTAAGTTTGTATCTGTTGAGAAGTTGTTTCTTGCAATTTGTACTCCTGCGTCTATGTCTGTTCTATATCCTATTGTTTCGATTGTGTCGATTGCTGTTTTTATTTCTTCCAAATTATTTGTAGGAAGTTTTACAAGTTTTGCGTCTTCTTCAAGTGTTCCTTCTTTTGTTGTGTCTGCGCTAGCTGAAAAACTTACTATTCCTATTTTTGTATTTGGTTGAGCTGTTAATATTTTTTCTACCAATGTTTTTGCCGCTGTGAATACAGCTTCTTTTCTTGTTCTTGTATTGTCAACTTTGTTGTCCGTCATGCTTTTTGAGTTGTCTAATACTAAGAATATTTCACTTGGTTTTACTTGTTCTTCTTCACTTTTTATGTTTTTTACATCTATTTGTAAAACTGCTTCTTTTTTAGGATTGTCAACTGATATTAGTTGTTTAATTACTTCTCCATCTTCTCCTAATTTTATGTCACAAACATTGTCTTTTACCTTTACTAATGTTACATCTTCGTTAGCTGCAAATACTGTTGTGGTAAATAGCATTATTATTAGTGCTATTATTCCTATTGTTTTTAATTTTTTCATATTTTTCGCTCCTTTTATATAATATCAATCATTTTTTATTTTACCACATTTTAGTTATTATATCAATATTTTTAACAAAATTTACGAGCACTTTGTTAGTGCTCGCATTTTTTATTTAACTAATTTACAGTAGTTCTTCTTACCTTTTCTTAGTATTGCTCCTTTTTCAAGTATTTCTGCTGTGACTTTTAATTGAACATCTGTTACTGTTTCGTCATTCAATGTTATTCCATTTTGAGCAATTAATGTTTTTGCTTGTCCTTTTGACGTTGCAAATCCAGCTACAACTATTGCTTCTACAATACTTGTATCTGCTTCTACTTTTACTGTTGGCATATTGTCTGTATTTCCGTTTCCGCCAAATAGCGCATTCGAAGCTTCCTCTGCTTGTTTAGCAGCTTCTTCACCATGTACTAATTTTGTAATTTCGTATGCTGCAATTTTTTTAGTTTCGTTTAGCTCGGCTCCTTCAACTGATGTAAGCTTATCTATTTCTTCCATTGGCATAAATGTAAGCATTTGTAAAACTGTCTTTACTCCACTATCATCTACATTACGCCAGTATTGATAAAATTCGTATGGAGATGTTTTTTCTGGATCTAACCATAATGCTCCTTTTTCTGTTTTGCCCATTTTCTTTCCTTCTTTTGTTGTAAGAAGTTTGAATGTTAATCCAAATGCGTCATCATGTCCAACTTTTCGAACTAGGTTTACTCCACCTATAATATTTGACCATTGATCATTTCCACCCATTTCTAGTTTACATCCATACGTTTCATACAAATGTAAGAAGTCATATGATTGCATTAGCATATAACCCATTTCAAAAAATGTCAATCCTGTTTCTAATCTATTTTTGTAGCAGTCTGCTGCAAGCATTTTGTTTACTGAGAATAAAGAACCTATCTTTCTCATGAAATCTATAAAGTTTAGGTCTAATAACCAGTCTGCATTATTTACTATTATTGCTGCATTCTCTCCTTCAAAACTTATAAATTTTGATAATTGTTTTTTGCAACATTCTACATTGTGTTCAATTTCTTCTCTTCCCATCATTCTTCTCATGTCAGTTTTTCCTGATGGATCTCCTATGTTTACTGTTCCTCCACCTACTAATATAATAGGTCTGTGTCCAGCCTTTTGCATATATGAAGCTACCATCATAGATACGAAGTGCCCCACATGTAGGCTATCTGCCGTTGGGTCAAATCCTATATAGAATGGTACATTTTCCTTATCTAATAATTTTCTCAAGTCTTCTTCGTCAGTAACTTGTTCGATGTAGCCTCTTGCTTCTAAAGTATCTAGTACATTCATATCTTTGTCCCCCTTTTTTTATATAATGAATAAATTATACCATCACAATCCTTAAAAAGCAAGAGTTTTCATCTATTTTCCGATAAACATCTGAACATATATTTTGCCGTATTTTGGACTACTTACCACTCCTATTCCAGTATAGTTGAAACTGCTATTTAAAATGTTAGCTTTATGTCCTGACGAATTCATCCATGCACTTACAGCCCCGCTGTTGCTCGAATTTCCCGCAATATTTTCTCCTGCCGAATTATATGATATTTTAAAGCTCTTTAACATGTCGAATGGAGAACCATATGTCGGAGAAGTATGCGAGAAATAATTATTGTCTACCATATCTTGTGCTTTTATTCTAGCCACTCTTTGGACTTCGTCATCAACTTTTAGCGCTGATAATCCATTATTGATTCTTTGCTGATTTATTAAATTAAATACTTCTTTTTCGTCCGCATTCATATTTGTTGTTGTAGTTTGATTATTATTGTTGTTTTGCGCGTTTGATGATTTTGGGTAAATTGGTTTTACATACTTTTTACTAACCGCACCCACATAATCTCCCTCTATTTGTACCACATACCAGTCTCCAACTCCCGCAAATACTCTGATATATTCGTTTTTATTAACTGTTGCTACTACTTTGTATTGTGTTCCAGGACCACTTCTCACATTTAATTTTGAAGCCGTAACCAAACCTGTTGCAAAATCTAACTTGTAATAATGTTGCATTCCAAATGATGTTGTTAATCCGCATAGTATTAGTGTAAAAACAGCCAATGCTGATAATCTAAAAATTATTTTCTTTTTTATTGTTATGACTCTCATAAAAAAACAATCCCCCTTTGTTAAAGGTATTACTTTACGACTGTCCTTTATGCTTGTTTCACTGTAATTTACCCAATAGGCAACCTTTATTTTTCTGCTTTAATATTTTAAATCACTCAAGAGACGTTTTCTCTCTTGAGCGGTGTTATTACTTAAAATTTTATAAATCCAATGTTATTTTCTTTTGCATTTCTTAATATATTTTCTAGTTCTTCCTTACTAGCTTCTGTTATGTCTATAGTTAAAACATGTCCTCCATTGGTTAATTCATGATATGGAGCTTCTATTTTTATTTTATCTTTTATATCAGATTCATTGTCTATATAAAAAGAATTTGTATATATATTTTTATCAGTTATTCCTTTTAAGTTTCCATATATTGCTTTATCGGTTGCAATAAATTCTTCTGCAAGCTCCTTATCTTCTGTTCCCATTAAAGAAAAGTTTAGATTGTATTTATTACTAAATTCCTCCACTTTGCTTTTCATAAAGCTAATTATCTGAATTCCTAATTTTTGCGTTTCTTTGTTATCAATCCTTTTCTTTCCTGTTAAAGCAATTAAACACTCTTCCAAGCCCATAAATCCAACTGTAAGGCTTCCTTGTTTTATTACTTTTCTAATCCTATCATCGTCTTTTGCTTTCTCAGCATCCATCCATACACCTTGTTTTATAAAGAAAGGAAATTCATAAGCTTTTTTATTTCCTTGTGTCTCAAACCTGTCTAGTAGTTGGTCTTTTACTAAGTTTAGCTTGTCCTCCAATTCATTAAAGAATTCTTCGTATTGTTTTTCTTTCGACTTAGACATTTCTTTTAATATTGGACTGTTTTTTATTCCTATTCTTGCTAGGTTAATTGTTGTATACGATATATTTCCTCTTTGTGAAGCTATTTGTTTTCCTTCTCTATCTATAATATTTTCCATCTCTCTCATATTAGAAGCATTGTATGCAACTTCGCTGTCCGGATTATTTTCTACATAGTATTTTTTATTATATGTTGCATCTAAGAAAGAAAATGCTGGATAATTTCTTCTACTTGCTATATCTATAGCTCTCTTATATAAATCATAATTTTTATCTTCTTCGTTATAATTTATTCCTTCTTTTATTTTAAATATTACAAGTGGAGATAGTCTTTCTTTTTCATTTTCTATTCCAAAGTCTATGGCATCTAATATTTTAGTTATTACCATTCTTCCTTCTGCTGAGGTATCTGTTCCCAAATTTATTGTTGGATATATTCTTTCATTTCCATTTGTGTCTATAACGTTTGTATCATGTATAAAGGCTTCCATAGCTTGTGAAACTATTTTCTTTGTTTTCTTCATTGCTATATCGTAAGATATTCTAAATGCTCTTTTTAGCTGTTCTGATTCTCTGCTATATTTATCAAAAATTGAAATATCAAAATCTATGCTTTCAAGTTTTTCTATTTCTCTGTCAATTCCATTTGTTGCTGCAAATTTATCAAAGTCTGTATATATTAATATATCATCTATAGTTTGTTTAAATTGTTTTTTAAAGGTCTTTAGCACGCCTGGTGCCATATAATAATCAAACGCCGGAATTGATTGACATCCGTGTTGTTCTTTTTGATTTAATGTTATTACTAGAACTGCAAGTGCAGTATAAGACATTATATCTTTTGGTTCTCTTATATGTATATTTTTTGTTTCAAATCCACCATTATATATTTTCTCTAGATTTATTTGTGATGATGTAGTTGTTCCTAGTGGCATAAAATTTAAATCGTGTATATGTATTTCACCTAAGTCTTGAGCATCTGCAACCTTCTTTTTTACTATGTAAGACTTAGCAAATTCCTTTGAAATTGTACTTCCATAGTCTATCATCATTTCCATAGGGCTAACATTATTTTCTTTTTTTAATGTTAATGCTTCTAATGCTTTTAAAAACTTGTGTTGTTTCTTTTCTTCAAAAAATATTTTTCTTGACTGAGCTCTTCTTTCCCTATACTCCGAAAATGAAGTATATACATCTTCATATCCTTCTTGCTGCAGGTATTTCTCTATTAAATCTTGGATTTCTTCAATTTTTATTCTTTCAACTCCAAGATTTCCAATTTCTTCTATTACTAGATTATATACTTTGTTTATATCTTTTTCGGAATATTTTGCTTCTTCTTCGTCAAGTGCAACACTGTCGAATCCTTTTTTTATTGCCAAGGCTATTTTGCTTCCGTCAAAATCAACTTTTTTTCCATCTCTTTTTACAACTTTAATATTTTCGAACATATTTACTCCTTGTTTGTTACAATAAGGGATGGTGCTTTTAAGCCTGCCATCCCTTGTTCATTATTTTGCTAATATTTTCTTCATTTCTTCTGCTCTTTTTACTTTTTGTGTAGTGGTTTTTATTAGAGGCTCTGTTGTTACAATTATTTCTTTTATGTGTTTGTATGTTGACAAGTTTTGATTTATTTCTTTTACTTGTTCCCAGATAATATCTCTATATTCTTCTTCCTTTTTATCAGGATATAATTGTTTCATTGTTTCTTCATTATATACTATTTTTGCAGATACTACTGGATCTTTTTCGTCTCCATCTTTTGGCATACCAAATACCATACATTCCTCTACAAAAGGTAATTTACTAATTAAAAATTCTAACTCTAATGGATATACATTCTTTCCGTTTTTTAATACTATTAAGTCTTTCTTTCTACCTGTTATGTATAAAAATCCTTCTTCGTCTATATATCCTAAATCTCCAGTATAGAACCATCCATCTTTTATGGCTTCTTTAGTTGCTTCTTCATCTTTGTAATATCCCAACATTATATTTGGACCTTTTACTATAATTTCTCCTATTCCTTCATCATTTGGATTATAAATTTTTGCTTCTTCATTGCACATTACAAGTCCTGTTGCTCCAGGCTTTTTGAAGTGATCTGTTTCTGCTGATATAACTGGCGATGTTTCTGTTAATCCATATCCTTGATTTATAGATATACCAAAGTTTGAAAGTCCTATTATTGCTGGTTTATCCATTGGTGCTCCACCATAAAGGATTAATCTTAACTTTCCTCCAAGATTATCTAATATTTGTTTAAACACTTTTCTTCTAATATCTATATGGAAGAATAGCAAGAAATTACATAGTCTGCTCATTATATTTATTAGCTTTGTTTTACCCTGTTTTTCTATTGCTTTGTTTAATTTTTTGTACATTAACTCTAGCATTTGTGGAACTCCTACAAATACAGTTATATGATATTCTTTTAAGTTATCTAATATGTATTTTAGTCCATCACAGAATATTAGTGTTGCCCCACAGTATAAACATCCATATATAAATGATATTGTGCATTCAAATGTATGATGCAATGGTAAAAATGATAGTATTGAATCTGTTTCATACATCATTACAAAGTGTGGCATCGCATTTATATTTGAACAAACATTATTTTGACATAGCATTACTGCTTTCGCTACTGATGTTGTTCCAGATGTATATAGTAATACTGATAATTTATTATTATCTATTTCTATGTTATCAAATTTATTGTAGTTGTTTGCTAAACTATCTTCTCCTTTTTTCAATAAATCTTGATAATACAAAATATCTTTTTTGTTTAGATTATCCATACAAATATAGTATTTTAGATTTGTATTATTTTCTTTTTTTATCTCATCAAATGCTTCTTCATATTTTTCGTCATATATAACTGCTTCCGCTTCACTTCTAGAGATTAATGATTTTATTTCACTGTTTGGCAGTGATCTGTCTAGTGGAACAATTATCATATTTCCACACGCAACAGCCATATATGTTACACACCATTCATATCTATTTCTTCCTATTAAAGCAACTTTTTTGCCCTCTAGCCCCATATCCAATAAGGCTGTTCCTAGTTTTGTTACATCATTTTTATAATCTTTAAATGTATGTTCAACATATTCTGGATTTTTTGCTTTTAAATCTTTTTTATATTTGAAAGCTACTTTGTCTCCATATTTTTCAACTGCTCTATTTAATAATTCTTTATAATCTTTAACAGTCCCCATTTCGTGACCTTTAAATGTTTTCATTCTTTTTTCCATTTTATCTTATCTCCATATTAAAATTGTACTTAAACTTATGTGCTTATTTTATATCAAATCACATATAAAATCAATAGTTAGCTATTAAAAATTAAAACAAGCTAATAAATTGTTTTTGTTAGCTTGTTAATTTTGGATTATTAACCATCAATAAGAACCCCACATATCTACTCTTGCATATCCTCCATATTTTGTTCCATCTTTTTCTATTATGAATTGTTGTGTTGATCTATAAAATTCATTTTCATTGAAATCGTTTAATTGAGTTCTTAAATTTTTCATCTAGTAGCAAGCTTATTGTTACTCCTGCTAGTATTAAAAGTTTTGCTTTTGAGTATTTTTGTTTTTGTAATATTATTCATTTTCTATAATATATTTTTATAGAGGTGAATTTTGTGTTTATTAAGTCTGTCAAGTTAAATCTTTTGAAAAGATTTTTGCTTTTTTCATTTATTATTTTCATATCACTACTTCTTGTTTATTTTGGATTTAGTAATACCATAAAACCTTCTGTTAATGACATTGAGGATAACTCTTTGACTGATTTTGCAAATGTTAATGTAGAAGATATCGCAAAAGATTCCGAAGAATCTTCTAATAGTTATATTAAATGGGTTGAGTTCAACGGCTCCGCTACCTTACTTAAAAAATTATCTGATTTAGATATTTCTTCGCATTCTCAAGATAGCACTATTAAACTAAATTGGATTGAGCTTATGTCTTATTTAGGATGCAAATATGGTGGTAATTTAAAATTGTTTAAGCAATCCGATTTGGATAAATTAGTATCTGAGCTTAATTCAGGTAAGACCATGGAAGAGTTGACTTTTAATATGAAATTATATAATTATTTTTATCAAAGTTATGATGCCATTTTTCACGAGTTTATTGGCGAGTATGAAATCGAGACAAGTGATAGTTCTGGAAATAAATCTTATACTAAAAAATATGGTTTAAAAGCCTTTTTGCCTATTGCCAAAAATTATAGTTTCAGCCATTATAAGGATTTTGGTAGTGCTAGGTCTTATGGTTATAAAAGAGTCCATTTAGGGAATGACCTCCTTGGAAGTATTGGTACTCCGGTCATTGCCGTAGAATCCGGCTATGTTGAATCTTTGGGTTGGAATCAGTATGGCGGATGGCGTGTCGGTATTAGAAGTTTTGATAAGAAACGATATTACTACTATGCTCATCTTAGAAAGGATCATCCTTATGCCAAAGATTTAGCAGAAGGTCAAATTGTATCTGCTGGAGATGTTATCGGCTATCTTGGTATGACAGGTTATAGTGCAAAAGAAAATGTAAATAACATTAATATTCCTCACTTACATTTTGGAATGCAGTTAATTTTTAATGAAGTTCAAAAGGAAGGTTATAATCAAATTTGGATTGACGTATATGAGATAATAGAATTTTTGAGAAAGAATACTTCTTCTGTCTATATGGCTTATGATGACACAAAGGATTTTGAAAGAAGATTTGAGATTATGCCAGTTGAATAAATTTGCTTTTTTGTAACTTTTACGGTATAATTTAGATTATGAAAACGTTAATTATAGATAATAAGAATAATGGTAAAAAATTGAATAGTGTGTTGTTAAAGGAGTTCCCAAATTTAAGCATTAATTCTATTTATAAAGCTCTTAGAAAGAAGGATATTAGGGTAAACAATGTTAGAATTAATGAAAATGTGACTCTTTATTCAGGAGATACAGTTTCAGTCTATATTTCTGATGATGCTTTGTTTGGCAAAGTTTGTATAGACACGATTTACGAAGACGATAATATTTTAGTTGTAAATAAGCCTATCGGATTGGAAGTGACTGGTCCAAATTCTTTAACTTCATCTTTAATCAAAATGTATGGCTTTGAAGTTTTCCCTTGTCACAGATTAGATAGAAATACCTCTGGCTTAACCATTTTTGCAAAAAGCTCTCAAGCTTTAGAAATCATGCTTAAAAAGTTCAAAAATCATGAAATTGAAAAACATTATGTTTGTAAGGTTTATGGTATTCCAAAGGAGCGTCATAAAATATTAAATGCATATTTATTTAAGGATACAAAAAAGTCGCTTGTATATATTAGCGACAGTCCAAAGAAAGGTTATTTAAGTATCACAACCGAATACTCCATTATCTCTTCTGATAAGGGAACCAACTCTAGTATTTTAGATGTTGTATTGCACACAGGCAGAACTCACCAAATAAGAGCTCATTTGGCTCATATTGGATTACCTATAATTGGAGATGGAAAATATGGTATTAACGAAGTTAATAAAGCTTTTGGTTGCAAGACCCAGAATTTAGTTAGTTATTTTTTAAAGTTTAATTTTGTTTCTGACTCAGAATTTTTAGATTACTTGTCTGGAAAAGAGATAAAACTTGATTTGTCGAAAATAAATTTTTAGCCAAGATTGTTTATCTTGGCTAATTTTTTAAAACAAGTTTATGATTTTTAATGATTGTTTGTCTTGGATATGGTATAGAATGTAAATACAATTTTCAAGTTCTGGTACTCCTTGGCTATAGTCTTCCATTTCCAAATAACCTTTCATAAGTGTCAATGATGTATTTACTTTTTCTAATTCATCATGTTCTATATAAAAAGCTAAATTTCTATTCATCTTTCTCCATTCTTGTTGCATTCTTTCTATTTTATTTGCTAATTCTTCCTTGTCTGTTTCCTCCTCTTTTTCTAATCTTCTTGCATATTCGTCTATCTCACTCAGTTTTATATCCATTTCTTTTACACAGCTTTTTGTATAATTTTGCGTTAGCACGTGTGCAGCAATTATTATCACAATAATTATCAATACAATTATTATTTCTTTCTGCATTTTTCCCTCCTCTGACTATAAATTGCCATTTGTTTTTTTATTTTCTTTTAGTTCTTTTTTGCTAAGTTTCTTTTGACAATAGAAATCACCTTTTGCATTTATCGTTACTATCAAGGCTTCTTCTGGCATCATTTGAAATTTATTTGTTTGCTTTTTTAACCATTCATAATTTTTGCCAATTTGTTGCAAATTCTTCGTCATTACTTTTCCGTCTATTACAAGGTTATATGCCATTCCTTCAAATTCTGGCATAATATCAAAGTCTTCCGGTGTTGCTGCTCTTTTGTTTGGCTTTTGTACTACTGATATATCTCCACTAGTTTCAAGTATTGCGTATTCAACATCTCCAATGTTCATAACATTATTGCTTCTTAATTTTTCTTCCAATTCGTTTAAAGTGAATCTTTCTTTTTTTAATTTTTCTTCATCGATTCTTCCCTTGTATATTAATATTGTTGGTTTACCACAGATTAATTCTCTCATTTTACTACTTTTTAAGTTTAAGACTGATATAATTAAATGCATCACTAAAAGTCCTAGTATTGGTATTATTCCATTTGATATGGGTATTCCTATTTCTGTCATTGGAATTGATGCTAAATCTGCTATCATTATTGATATTGCAAGTTCAAATGGTTGCATCTGTCCAATTTCTCTTTTTCCCATCAATCTCATTACTATTAATACAATTATATAAATTACAATCGATCTAATAAAAGTTGCTAACATATAAAAAACTTCCTAACATTTTTTATTTATTTTTAGCTTTTATATTTTATTTATTCATTTTTCGAATGAATAAATTTATTCTTTTTTGCAAATAATATGATTAAATTACATTATGGGGAGGTTTTTTTATGGATAACAATGATATTAACACAAGAAGTTCTGCTCGTCCTAATACTTTTGGTCAAGTTATTTTAAGATTTGTAACTTCTGCAATTATTCTTGCAATAACAGCCTTTTTTACACCAGGTTTTACAATAAGTAATGTTTGGGCTTTGGCCTTAGCCGCAGTTATTCTAACTGTTGTAGATTACCTACTAGCAACCTTTACTGGATTACATGCTAGTGCATTTGGAAAAGGATTTGTAGGCTTCATTTTAGCAGTAGCTGTTTTATATGTAACACAATATTTTGTTGCTGGATATTCGATTTCTTGGATTGCAGCTATAATTGGTGCTTTAATCTATGGTGTTGTAGATTTCTTTATTCCTGATCAACAATAAGATAAATAGAAGGGATTTCCCACGTAAAAAGTCGAGCATTTTATATTTTGCTCGACTTTACTTTTAATATTTTTCTACTATTTCGTTTTTATTTTTATATATACTGTTTGCTGGTATTACACCTCTTACTGATGATAGCGGATAAATGTTTGTATGTTTTCCGACTATTGTTCCTGGATTTAGCACACTGCCGCATCCTACTTCTACTTCATCCCCCAACATTCCTCCTATTTTCTTTATTCCTGTTTCTATTTGTTCTTTTCCATCTTTTATAACTACTAGTTTTTTATCAGATTTTACATTAGACATTATTGATCCAGCTCCCATATGTGCTTTGTATCCTAATATTGAATCTCCAACATAGTTATAATGAGGAACTTGCACCTTGTTGAACAATATTACATTTTTTAATTCTGTTGAGTTTCCTACAACTGCTCCTTCTCCAACTATTGCATTTGCACGAATAAATGCGCAGTGTCTTATTTCTGCATCTTTACAAATTATAGCAGGTCCATGTATGTACGCGCTTTCATATACCTTTGCTGTTTTGTGAATCCATACATCTTCTCCCACTTTGTCATATTCTTCTTTTGGAAGAGTATTTCCAAGCTCTAATATATAATCCTTTATGTGTGGCAAAGCTTCCCAAGGGTATGTGAACTTTAATAGTAAGTCTTTTGCTATTGTTTCATCTAAATTATATAAGTTTACAATTTTACAATTTTCCATATTCTTTTCCTCTCTATTTGTTCCAGTAATTGTTGTATAATTCTCTTGCTGTTTCTGGGCTATCATTTCCTATTTTATTTTTTACTGGAGCAAAATCACATTCTCTTTTTCCTCTTAGTATTGATATGTTATCAAAGTAGCTAAACGCATCAAATATAAAAGCTTCGAATTTATATGCGTTTGGTTCTGTTACCTCAACAAACTCTCCATTCTCATTCATATAATTTGTTTTCTTATCTGCTACATGATATGGTAAGTTTTGTCTTGATATTTTCTCCAATGCATCTATACTAAATAAATTGCACATTATATGAGCTTCTCCATATAAAAGTTCTCCATCTTCGTCTCTTAGTTCTGCCATTTCTTTTGGTAATTCACTATATTCTATAACTGATGGTACTCCATTTGCCTTACAAAATACTCCAACTCTTTCACTTGGATCTTTTTTTGCAATAGATTTTGAAGCTATCTCATTGTTTTGATTTATTGTAAGTCCTATTAATATTGGATCCACCATATTTAATAATACATTATCTACTGATCCTATAAAAATCCATTTGATTCCTTTTTCTCTCATTTCTGAGATTATTCCTGTTTCAGCCATTGCCTTGTATATACAACCATTTCCATCAGCTGCTAGTTTTATACTATAATCTTTATCTAGAACTAACTGGCCATCTTTGAATAGTAATGGTAAATTTCCTTGAGTAAAGAATTTAACCTTTGATTCATCATATCCAAAATAATTATTATTTTTGAAAAACTCTACTGTTTCTTTATTGTTCTCTGTGCTTGTCATTATGCACCAAGGTAATATCACTCCATATTTTTTATTTGCTCTTTCTAGGTTTTCAGCTAATATTTGGAATAGATATTTTGGTTCTGGTTTTACATCTATTTTAAATGTTCCTTTTGGTCCTTTATGTCCAAGTCTTGTTCCCTGACCACCAGCCATTGTTACTACTGCATATTGGTTATTTTTTATTATCTCTTCTCCCAAGCCTGCGTATAATTTTGACTTGTCTTCTGATAATTTATATTCATCAACATATTTTATGTGTTCTAGTTTCTTTTCTAGTATTTCTGGTTTTTCTTTCGTTTCTTCATATAAGTTATTTAATTTTACAAAATCAAGGTCTATTATTTGTTGTGCTAATTTTTCTCTCTTATCTTCGCTCATTTTGTCCATCATATTTAATAATTTATCTTGGTTATTTTCCTTTAATAGTTTTTTTGCCTGTTCTAATATATTCATGCTTTTCGTGTATTGAGCTTTTGCACAATACTCTCCTTTCCTTGTTGTTTATTATATAATATAAATTTGCTTTTTGTTTTGTGTATATAATATCACAACTGCTTTGAGTATTCAAGTATTTTAGCAATATTTAAAGAGGCTCCACTTTGGAGCCTCTTGCTATGGGATTTAATCGCTCAGATAAATTGTATACTTAAACGGCTTATACGGAATTTGAAACTGTTGCAAAGTTTTAAGTTCTTCGTTCGAGAACTTGCCAACCATTTGACTTTTGCCACTTTTGTTGGCAAAATGAATTCTCTTAATCAAACTGTTTTTGATGTTGTAGATGTTCCTGAATCTCCGAGTATTCACGATATACAGAGCTGGTCTGATTTCGAAGTACTCACTCAGAAATTCCAACTGCTCCTGCTTAAGCTTCCACTGAACAGATCTTACTTTCTTTTCTTGCAAACTTCTCAGCTGGTACAATATCTTGCGCAACCGATAGTCTTTGCCTTTCAAAGTTTGGTCCCTCCTTTATAATTTATACTTATATCTTATCACATTTTGCTTTATTTTTAAAGCCTTTATTGGATTTTTTACAAAATTATGCAAATTAATCCTCCGCTTCCCTCATTTATTATTCTTTCTAGTGTTTCTTGTAGCTTCTCTTGTGCATCTTCTGGCATTTTTAATAGCTTAGTTTGTAATCCTTCGTTTACCAACTCATGTAGACTTTTTCCAAATATATTTGACTCCCATATTTTCTTTGGATCGCTTTCGAATTCTGAAAGTAGATATTCTACAAGTTCTTGTGATTGTTTTTCACTGCCAACTATTGGAGATACTTCTGTTTCTATATCTGCTCTTATCATATGTATTGATGGAGCCTTGGCTCTCAGTTTAACGCCATAACGTGAGCCTTGTTTTACCATTTCCGGCTCCTCTAGTATTAGTTCATCTATTGATGGGCTGACTATTCCATATCCTTTTGTATTTACCTCTTTCAACGCTATTGCTATTTTGTCGTACTCTTTTTTGACATTTGCAAATGAAATCATTGTCGAGAATAGCTCTCCTTCATTTGTAATTGGAACCTTTGATATTTCAGTTAGTACTTTATAGAATAAATTATCTAGCAAATTTATTGTAATGTTTATACTTCCCGTTCCAAGCTGTATTTCATTTATTACACTATTTGATATTACATCTGTGTCTTGAAGATTTGTAATTCTATTGTCTATTTGTTTTAGTATTGATACATCTTTAAAAGTATTTTTTATCTCATCATATAATTCTTCTTTTAGCCAATGGTCTTCTGGAAGTCCATCAACCCATCTTGGGAAACTGATGTTGACTCTGTCTATTGGGAATTCATATAACACTCTGCCAAATATTTCATCTATTTTATCTCTTGATAAGTTTTCACAATCTGTTGGTACCACTTGTGCATCATATTTTTCTTGTAACTTTTCTGCCAAACTTCTTGTATAGTCCGATTCTGGCTCACTTGAGTTTAGAACTATTATAAATGGTTTATTTAATTCTTTTAGTTCTTTTACAACTCTTTCTTCTGCGCCAATGTAGTCTTCTCTTGGAATGTCTGTTACACTTCCATCTGTTGTTACTAGCACTCCTATTGTCGAATGTTCTTTTATTACTTTTCTTGTTCCTATTTCAGCCGCTTCTTCAAATGGAATTTCTTCTGTATTCCACGGGGTTTTTACCATTCTTGGCATATCGTCTTCTAAATAGCCTATGGCATTATTTACTAGATATCCTACACAATCCACTAATCTGACATTTAATTTTATATTATCTCCAACCGTTATTCCAACTGCTTCGTTTGGCACAAATTTTGGCTCTGTTGTCATTATTGTTCTTCCACCAGCGCTTTGTGGTAATTCATCTTGTGCTCTTTCTCTTTTATATTCATTATCAATATTTGGAATTACTAATAAATCCATAAATCTTTTTATAAATGTAGATTTTCCGGTTCTTACAGGTCCAACAACACCAACATAAATATCTCCATCTGTTCTTTGTGCTATATCTTGGTATAACATATTATCTTTCATTGATTTATTTACCTCCTTAAAATTCTCAATTGTTTAATCTGTTTGTACAATTAACTTTATTTAATGTATATTAAACAGTTTTAAAGTTATGCATAATTTTTTTACATATTTTTATATTTTTAGTAAAAACTATTATAAATATTTTTTATGGAGGCTTATCTTGAAAGAAAATAAAATTAGCACAAAACCAAATAATCAAAAGAGCATTTCATCTATTGTCGACTCTGTTAAACAGTATCTTCATAAAATCTTTTATGAAGATAATCCAACCGATTATGATTTTACTATTGGAGAAACTACAAATTCTGTTGTGATTGACAAAAGTACGACCTTTCCTTCTAGCGCCGAAAATTTGGAACTTACAAATGAGAGTTTACAATGTTTTGATACTAGTAAAGATACTGTTTTTCAGTCTTTGGATGTTAATTTGGAATATATTAAAGTTAGATTTAATAGTATGGTTAATTCTGATGTTATTATTCGTGAATTCACTTTAAACGCTAGAGGCAAGCAATACAGGGCTTTTCTTGTTTTTATTGATGGTATGATTAATGCTGATATGATTAATAATTTTATTTTAAAACCTTTAATGTTAAAGAATACCGCCAATTCTTTTGATGGTTCTCAAAATCGAGTTTTGTCAGAAGTTAAAACTAATAATATTACTGTTAGAAAAGTAAAGAAATTCGACATTTTAGAATACATTTCTACTTGTCTGCTTCCACAGAATGCTGTTAATAAATTCACTAAGTTTGATGATATTATAGCTGGTATTAATGCTGGTAATTGTGCATTGTTTTTAGATACTATAAATTTTGCTTTTGATATAGAGGTCAAAGGTTTTAGTCAACGTGGTCTTGGGAATCCTGAGAACGAGATTGTTATTAGAGGTGCTCAGGTTGGTTTTACAGAAAATTTGCGTACTAATACTTCTTTGCTAAGACGCTATGTTAATAACGAGAATTTAATTATTGAGTCTACTAATGTTGGTAAGATTAGCAAAACTCCTTGTGCTGTTTGTTATTTAAAGAATGTTGCTAATTCTGATTTAGTTGCTGAAGTTAAATATCGTATTAATAATCTTGGTGTTGATTATTTGATTTCTTCTGGACAATTAGAACAACTTATTCAAGATGATGATAATTCGAGTATTCCTCAAATGGTTTCTACCGAAAGACCTGATAGAGCTTGTAATCTACTCTTTGTTGGTAGGGTTGTAATCTTAGTAAACGGAAGTCCTTATGCACTTGTTGCACCTGCTATATTTTCAGACTTTCTTGCCTCTTCTGAGGATTTAAATTTAAAGCATCAATATTCAAATTTTATAAGAGTATTAAGGATTATCGCATTTGTAATTTCATTGTTTTTACCAGGTCTTTACATTGCTATTACTAACTTTCATCAAGAAGTCATTCCAACAGAATTGCTGTTTGCAATCGTTGCTTCAAGAGAGAGTGTTCCGTTTCCTATTCTATTTGAAATTCTCGTTATGGAATTTTCTTTTGAGCTTATACGAGAAGCTAGTATTAGAGTTCCGTCTCCTATTGGTCCTACCATTGGTATTGTAGGCGCTTTAATCTTGGGACAGGCAGCAGTTGAGGCAAATGTAGTAAGTCCGATACTTATCATTATAGTGTCTATTACTGCTATATGTTCTTTTGCTGTTCCTGATTTCTCGCTAGGATTCCATTTTAGAATTATGCGTTTCTTTTATATTATTTTAGGCGCTATTGCAGGATTCTTAGGGTTAGCAGCAGGTTTCTGCATTCATCTAATTGTTTTATGCAATCTAAAGTCTTTTGGAGTTCATTTTTTTGAAATTAATATGTTTCAAAAAACTAGAACCGGTAATGGTACTATTTTAGCTCCTACCTGGAAAAGAGAAGATCGTCCTAGATTTCTTAAGTCTAAGAGGCCAAAGGTCCAAGATGATATAAGTATGAAATGGAGATATAATAAAAAATAAGGTTATGAGTCCTTTGAAAATTCAAATTTTTGTATAAAGGAGTTTTACTTTGAGTGTCAATAAAGTTAGTACAGTTGAAGCTATTGCTTTGGTTTTAATAGTTGTAATTAATAGATTAACTATCAGTCTACCTCAAACAATTATTATGTCTTGTGGGTCTGCTGCACTTTTAAATGTTATTTATATATGTATTATTACTCTGCTTTTTGTTTTTCTTATTACGAAATTGTTTAGAAGATTTGCGGGTAAAGATATTATTGATATTTCTGAGTTTTTAGGAGGGAAATTTCTTAAAAATCTTGTTGGAGTTGTTTTGATTTGCTATTTTATATTTTTCACTTTCACACTTTTAAGAGATTTTTCTGAGATTTTGAGAATTTTATATTTCCCTGATGTACCAATCACATATATTCTTGCATTCTTTATTATTGTATGCATTGTAGCAAATCTTGTTGGTTCTAAGAGTATAATAAATTCTAATGTATTGTTATGTTTTTCTATTATTGCTGGAATTATATTGATTTGTATATTTGTCTTCCCTTCTATAACTATACAAAGAATTTTTCCTATACTTGGTTATGGTGCTTATCAAACTTTTGTTGTTGGGCTTTCTGATATTTTTGCATTTAATGGGCTTGTTATTTTATATTTAATGCCTCCTATGTTGGAGAATAAGACAGATTTCAAGAAGATTAGTATTATTTCGACTGTTATTGCTGGGCTTCTTCTTATTCTTTCTATTGTAACTTTATTACTTCCGTTTTCTTTTAGTACAAAAATCAGAAAGATAACACCTTTATATCTATTGCTTTCTAATAATGAATTTGGAAAGTATGTGCAACATCCTGAGTCTATATTTGTGTTTACTTGGATTATTTCGATTATGTCTTATTTGAATGTTGCTTGTATGTTCCTTTTACACATTATAAAAAAACTTTTAAAGGTAAGACATGTAAAACCTTTGATAATACCTATTGGAATTCTGCTTTTCTTTACAAGTTTGATTCCGCAGAGTATTATGCAGGCTCGTGATTGGTGGCTTTTTGCTTATAAATATATTTCTGGTCCTTTACTTTTTATCTTGCTACCTCTTATATTGGTTTTTGCAAATATAAAGTACAAAAAGGTTCATAAAAATGATTATGATGTTCTTAAAGAATAGGAGTTTTAAATATGAAAATTTTAAAAAGTTTTAGAACTATATTTGTTATATGTATTATAATTGCTGTGTCTGCTATTGCATTTTCTGGTATTTATAGTACAAATAATATTGATAAACTTTCTTATGTTCTCGCCTTAGGAATTGATGTTGGTAAAAATAATAATATTGAACTTAGTGTGCAACTCGCCAAGCCTGGTGGAAGCTCGGAAAAGTCTGGTAGTTCAAGTCAATCTTCTAATAATATTGTTAATTCAATAGAATGTTCTTCCATAGAATCTGGCATAAATTTATTTAATAGTTATATTAGTAAAAAGCTTAATATGGGACATTGTAAAGTTATTGTTTTTTCTGAAGAAGTAGCTTCTAAAGGATTGTCAACATATTTATACACTTTATTGAATAGTGTTGAAGTAAGTTCTCAGGCTAACATTGTTGTTAGTAAATGTTCTGCCAAAAGTTTTTTGAAACATTCTAGTCCTTTACTTGAGTCTCTTTCTTCTAGATATTATGATGTTGCATCAGCTTCAAGTGAATATACTGGATATACTCAAAATATTTCTTTGCTTAACTTTTTTTCTAATCAAGTAGATCATTTTATGCAACCTGTTGCAATTCTTGGCTCTATTAACACAGGCAATACAACTAATCTGTCTGTTGGTGAAAGTTCTAGCAATAAAAGTTCCACAGATTTAACAAATAAAGACAGCTCTTATAAAGCTGGCGAATCTCCAATAAGTTCTTCTGGCAATCTTGAAAATATGGGACTTGCAGTTTTTAGGTATGACACTCTCGTAGGCGAGCTTACTGGTTTGGAATCTATTTGTCATTTGATTGTTTCCAATGATTTGAAGTCGTGTAATATCAGCATTCCAAATCCGATTGGTGATTCCGAAAATTTAGATGTAAATGTTAGAATTGCGCACAACACTAAAAATAATGTTAAGTTTGTAAATGGTACCCCATATGTTTCTTCTAAAATAAAGTTAAAAGTAAAGATTATCTCCACAACTGAAAAGGCTTCTCTTGATAAAGCAAATTACTTCACTCCTAAACACATAGATCTTATTGAAGAAGCTTGCAATAATTATTTTCAAAAAATCATTTCGGAGTATCTATACAAAACTGCAAAGGAATATAATTCTGATATAGACGGATTCGGCAGGTATGCTGCAAAGTATTTTGTTACTCTTCAAGATTGGGATAATTATAATTGGTTAGATAATTATCAAAATAGTACTTTTAATGTTGAAGTTGATTCTAAAGTCATGTCTGGTTACACGTTCCTATAATTTCTATATATGTACAACTAAACAACCTCCCAAGCTTCTCTTGGGAGGTTCTATTTTATTCAAATAATTTATTAAATTCTTCTGATGATATAACTTCTTTTTGTATTAATAAATTTGCTAGTTCATGTAATTTGTCCATGTGTTCTAATAATATAGTTTGAGCTTTTACATACGCTGTATCTACCATTGTTCTTACTTCTTGTCCTATTTCGTTTTCCATATTGTTTCCATATAGTTGCATTTGATATGGATCTCTTTCTATGTTAATACTAATAGGTCCTAATTTTTCACTCATTCCGTATACTATAATCATGTCTTTTGCTACATTTGTTGCTACTTCTAGGTCATTGCTTGCTCCTGTTGAAATATCATTGAAAATTATTTTTTCTGCAGCTCTTCCTCCCAGTAATGCAATCATTTTTTCTAGCATTTCTGTTTTAGATATATAATATTTGTCTTCATTCGTTTTATACATTGTATATCCGCCAGCAACTCCTCTTGGAATTATTGATACCTCTTTTATATCTTTTTGTGTTTCCAAGAATCTGCTTACTATGGCATGTCCAGATTCGTGATATGCTGTTATTTTTTTGTCTTTTTCAGACATTATTCTGCTATGCTTTTCCACACCGACTGTTACTTTCTTTAATGCTTCATCTATGTCTTTGTTTGTTATAGCTTCTTGTTTGTTTATAGTTGCTATTATTGCTGCTTCATTTAGTATATTAGCAAGTTCTGCTCCTGTAAATCCTGCTGTATCTCCTGCTATTGCTCTTAAATCTACATCTGGAGCCAATTTCTTGTCTTTTGCATGTATCTTTAAGATTGCCTCTCTTCCATTCATATCAGGAAGAGCTATTGTTATTTGTCTGTCAAATCTACCTGGTCTTAACAATGCTTGGTCTAGCATTTCTGGTCTATTTGTTGCAGCTAATACTATTACTGTGTGATCTGAATCAAATCCATCCATCTCTACCAATAATTGATTTAATGTTTGGTTATTGTCTAGGTCGGCTGCGCTTCCACCTTCTGATCTCTTAGAACCAACTGCATCTATTTCGTCTATAAATATTATCGCTGGAGAAACTTTTTTAGCTTTCTCAAATAGTTTTCTTACTCTTGAAGCACCTAGTCCAGCAAACATTTCTGTAAATTCCGAGCCATTCATTGTGATAAATGGTACATTTGCTTCTCCTGCTATTGCTTTTGCTATTAGTGTTTTTCCTGTTCCCGGTTTTCCACATAGCAATACTCCTTTTGGAATTTTTGCTCCCATTTTGTAGAATTCGTCTGGTTTTTTTAAGAAGCTAACTATTTCTATCATTTCTTGTTTTTCTTCATCTAGTCCTGCAACATCATCAAATGTTGTTTTTACATCTTCCTCTGTTGCATCATAGAATTTGCCTTTTCCATCTAGCCCTTGCATTTTTATTAGTATTACAAATAATATAGCCATTAGAGCTGTTGGTAATATTGTAAATATTTTGTCGCCTAGCGCTAATAAAAAGTTTGGTTTTACTTGTACTAATTCTATGTTGTTTCCTTCTAATTTTTTGTTTTGAACTAGTTCAACAAATGCTTGTGTACTTGGTATGATTGATGTTTTTGGCTTCTCTTCTCCTTTTATGTTGACTTTTACTGTTGTACTGCCAACTGTCATTCTTACTTTTTCTACATTGCCTTCATCTATTTGCTTTATTAAGTCTGTATATGTTATTTCATTTTCTTTTACTACATCCTTATCTTTATTATCTTTTATTATTCCATAGATTATTGATGCAATTAATACTACAGACAATATTGATATTAAGATATACAAAAGTATTTTCTTGTTTTTATCTTTGTTATCATTTTGTTTTCTATTTTTGCTATTATCGTTCTTTTTACTCAACTTTAGTTACTCCTTTCTTAAACATTGCTTCCTTCAGGTTTACTACCTATATTTGGAATATCTTTTTCGTCTTTATCTTTTTTCTGCTTTTTTTCTTTCTTTTTTTGATTTTCCTTTTCTTTCTCTTCTTTTCTCTTTGCTTCTTCGTCCTCTTCTTTTTGTCTTTGTTGTTCTAATTCTTCTCTTACTCTTTCTTGAACTGATTTTATTTTTTCTAATTCATTTTGTCGTTTTATATAATCAGATCTGATTATAAGTATTGAAGTAACTACATAAATACAAGCTATTGCTGTGTACATTGTTTGAAAATACTTTACTGTGCATCCTGTAAATTCTCTTATGATTGCATAAATTATATTTAATACAATTGGAAGTGTTAGCGAATGGACTGCAACACTGAATGCTGCTCCATATCTTAACTTCATTTTTACTCCTCTTGCTATAATAAATCCTAATATTCCCAGTGCTAGTGCATCTAATAATACACTTATAAAGAATGCCGAGAATGTTAATATAAAAGTTGTTACAAATGTTACTATATAGATTTTAGTCTGACTTTCTACTATCATGTTTGTTATTGATTGCTTGTCCAATGTTTGTATGTTATTTTGCTCTAATAAGTCTTTGTAATTTTTTTCTGTGATTCCTTGAACCATTTCGTTTTTGTATAAAAATTTGTCTCTTAGTAGCAAGAATCCACCATTTTTATTTTGTAGTTCTTCTTTATATTTTTCAATCTGTTCATTTGTTAGTTCTGATGTATCTATTATCACGTTTTGGTATATATCATCAACTGTTGCTTCTACTTTTTGGTTATTGTTTATTTCCAATACTCCATCTTCATAAGATAGTTGTGAAATATTGTCATCATAATATGCTGTTATTTTATTTAATGCTTTGGAGAACCTATATGTTGTTAAGGATGATATAACCACTGTAAATATTGCAATTAATTTTAATAAATATACAGTTGTTTTTCCTATACTTTCTAATGCAAAATCTTCGTATTTATCAAAGTCTTTTATACTTTTTATAAAAGCTCTAAAAAATCCTTCTTTTTTTATGTTTTTGCCGTTCGCTTCCATTATGGTTCTCCTTTTTTTATATTTCTTTTTTTACTATTATTCCATCTTTGGTATCTTTTATGCTGTAACCCTTGCTTGTTATCAAGTCTCTTAGTTCATCCGATTTTGCCCAGTCTTTGTTTTCTCTTGCTTGTTTTCTTTCTTCTACTAATTGTTTTATTTCTTCTGGCAAATCTTCTGTTTTGCTCTTCTGGAATTTTTCTAAATATTTTTTAGAATTTTTCAGATCCAATCCAAGGACTTCATCAAATTTTAATAGCAATTCTGCAAGCTTATGTGATTTTTGTGGGCTCTTTATAACTTCCCATACTATTCCCATAGCTCCCGGCATATTCATATCATCATTTACAAAATTATTGAATTTGTGATTGTATTCTGCTATTTTGCTATCATCTATTTCATCTATTCCATTTTGTTGTTTTATATATCCTTCATATAGTCTTTCTAGTGCCTTTTGAGATCCATATGCACCTTCAAAAGTAAAGTTTAGCTTATTTCTATAATGAGCTGTAAAACAGAATAATCTAAATGCCAATGGTTCTACTCCTTTTTCTTGTAATTGTGATATTGTATATGTATTTCCTAAGCTTTTTGACATTTTTCCATTATCCACTAATAGATACTCACAATGCATCCAAATCTTTGCTGGTATTTTTCCAGTTGCTCCTTTTGCTTGTGCTATTTCATTTTCATGGTGAATCGGAATATGGTCAACTCCACCTGTATGAATGTCAAACACTTCTCCAAGAAATCTTTTACCCATCGTAGAACATTCTAAGTGCCAACCAGGATATGAAAGTCCCCAAGGGCTTTCCCATTTCATTATATGATTTTCTGGAGCTTTTATCCATAGTGCAAAATCATATGGGCTTTTTTTCTCTGGATCCACTTCTACTCTGGCTCCTGCTTTTTGATCTTCTAAGCATATATTAGATAAAACTGGATATTTATCAAGTTTTGATATGTCAAAATATATTCCTTTACTTGTCTCATACGCATATCCATTTTTTATTATTTCTTGTACATATTCTATCATTTGCTCTATATTATCTGTTGCCTTTGTAATGATTTCTGGTCTCTGAATATTTAGCCTATCCATATCTGCTAAGAATGCATTTGTATAAAATTTTGCAATTTCATATGGGTCTCTGTTTTCTCTTCTTGCAGCTTTTTCCATCTTGTCTTCGCCTTCATCTGCATCTGATTCTAAGTGTCCGACATCGGTTATATTCATTACATGCTTTAACTCAAATCCATTATATTTTATCAATCTTCTTAGAGTATCAACAAATATATATGTTCTGAAATTTCCAATGTGCGCATAGTTGTAGACAGTAGGTCCACAACTATACATTCTCACTTTGTTTTCTTCTATTGGCTTAAATATTTCTTTCTCTTTTGAAAGAGTATTGTACAAAGTTAATTTCATTAATTAATTTTCTCCTTTACCTTTCGCTTTCTCCAGGAGTTGGATTATCTATTTCATTTCCATTTATTTCATTTTTAGAATCTCCTGAGTTTGCTTTTTTGCTTACAGTTATAGTAACAGAATCGCCAGCTTTTAATGTTGTTCCTTCTGCTTTGCTTTGTTCAATTACTTCTCCGTCTTTCTTTTGAGAAGACTTTGTTTCTACTGTTACTTTTAATCCTAAGTCTTTTAAGATTTTAGACGCTTCGTCCTTAGCCTTGCCTATTACGTTTGGCATTTTTATGACTTTTGTTGTATGTACATCACAAGTTTCTGTTGGTACATCATATTTTCCACCATCATTTGTACGCCACAATGTTGTATCTTCTTTTTCTGGTCTCTTAGCATAAGTTTTTTCCTCTGTATCAGGGCAATGCTCTGTTGCAATCTTTCCTGTTTCTTTACAGATTGTTAGTTTTGTATGTCCTTCGCAGTCAACTGGTATTGTTCCTTTTACAAAGTATTCTGTATATGTTTGACTACAAGCCGATGTTGCAACTTTTCCAGATTGAAGACATACTTTTGCTGTAACGACATCGCTTGGTTTTGTGAAGCTTGATTCTGGTAATCCTGCATGTATCTTTTTCATTACAGCAGCCCAAAGTTGACATGATCTATTTGTGTAGTTTGCTTCGCCTTTTAAAGGTTCTTGATCTTTATCGTAACCATACCATGTTGCAGCTGTGTAATATGAAGTAAATCCACAAAACCATCTATCTACATACGAGTTGGTTGAACCAGTTTTTCCTGCTGTTTCTTGATTTGGTATTTTACATCTGCTAGCTGTACCATTTGAACCAATTACTGGCCCTGTTAGTATTGATTTTTCTATAAATGCATTTGCTTCTGACATAACTCTTGTCTTTTCTTGTTTAGCTTCTAGTATAACATTTCCTGAAGAATCTTCAACTTTTGTATAGAATGTTGGTGTTATATAAACTCCATTATTTGCTATTGTTGAATATGCTCCTGCCATCTCTAATGGTGAAATACCTATTGTTAAGCCTCCAAGTACCATTGGTAAGTTTTCATCATTATGCTCTGAATTTTCATCTGCAGTTACTAATGTACTTATTCCCATTTTCCTTAAAAATTCTATTGAGTTTTTAGGTCCAAGTTCAGACATTATTTTACATTCTGTTGTGTTAGCTGAGATTTCTATTGCTTTTCTTACTGTAATTAATCCTTTTCCAGAGTTTGTTGGATGGTAGTTTCCAAAGTTTGTTGATGATTCGTCATATATTGTTGCAGCATTTATTATTCCAGCTTCTAGTGATGGAGCAATGGCTGCTATTGGTTTCATTGCTGATCCTGGTTGTCTTGTTGATTGTGTTGCTCTATTTAATCCGTTTGAATCCACGTCATCTCCAAGTCCACCCATACATCCAACAACATAACCTGTTTTGTGATCTATTACGACCATAGCAGATTGTGTATGTTCATTTATTAGATTTCCATCTGAATCTTTTTTGTTTCCTGGATATACATAGTCTCCACTTCTGTATACTTCTTCTAAGTTTGCTTGTATGCTAGAGTTTTGTGTTGTATAGATTTTATAACCTTTTCCTTCAATTAATGATGCTGCTGTTTTTTCGTCTATTTCTTTTTCTTTAGCATAATCTTTTACAACCTGATTGAATGCTGCTCTTGCAAGATATGACATCGACACATTGGTTGTTGTTGTTCCTTGCTCAAATTTCAATCCAGCTTCTACTTCTTCTTTTGCACTATTATATTCTTCCTCTGTAATTTTTCCTAATTCTTTCATTTTTGCAAGAACTGTTTTTGTTCTTTTCTTTATTAATTCTGAATTATCTTTTTCTTCAAAAGGATTGTAACTATTTGGTGCATTATTTATTCCTGCCAAGAAAGCACATTCTGCTAAATCTAAGTCTTTTACTGATTTATTGAAGTAGTATTGTGATCCAAGTTCTACTCCGTGTATTCCTGGGCCTCCAACAAATATCAAATTCAAATATAATTCTAATATTTGGCTCTTTGATAATTGCTTCTCTAGTTTAATAGCTCTTGACATTTCCCTTACTTTTCTTTTTATTCCGCCTAATCCTGAATCGTCTTTATCATTCATAAAGTTTTTAACAGTTTGTTGAGTAATTGTACTTCCTCCACCAGACGAAGAACTTCCTCTATGTAATATGTATTTTACTGTAACAGCTAATGTTCTTTTTATATCTACACCGTGGTGTTTTTCAAATCTTTCGTCTTCGATTGATATATATGCATCTTGAAGATGTTTTGGTATTTCACTTAATGGTACTACTTTTCTTCTTTCAGCTCCTGCTAGGTTTGCTATTTCGTTACCATCTGCATCATATATAGTAGTGTTGATATTGTCATATGTTAGGTCTTTTTCTGTCATATTCCATTGATCACTATTAAATATTGCTACAATTATTCCTACTCCTACTATGAATAATAGCAATATAATAGCTATTAGTATTTTTATGAATTTTGCTAATTTTGTATGTCTTTTCCAAAATCCTTTTTTCTTTGATTTTGATTCTTTATTTTGATTTTGATTTTGATTTCCTTTATTGCTAGTTCTTGTATTAGTTTTCTTTTTATCATCTCTTTTTGCGGATTTTCCCATGAAATTAATCCTCCTTTAATTATTTCATACATATCACTATTATATTACATATTTAAGTAAAAGTAAAAGCTTTTTTGCAAAATTCTTGCATTTTAGTGTTAGTTTTTATTTGTATACATTTTATAAAATTATAAAGTCTTCTAAGATTTCTTCTGGCTTGGTAACTAATTTTGCTCCCTGTTTAATTAATTCATTAGTTCCTTCCGCATTTTTGCTATCTATATTTCCCGGAATAGCATATACATTTTTTCCTTGTTCCAGTGCAAAATCAACAGTTATTAGTGTTCCACTTTTCTCTTTTGCTTCTATAACTAATATTCCATCTGATATACCACTTATAATTCTATTTCTTGCAGGGAATGTGTACTTACTTGGTCTAGTTCCTATCAAGTATTCTGATACCAACACCCCATTGTTTTGTACAATTTTTTCTTCCAACTCTTTATTCTCTGGTGGATATATATAATCAATTCCATTCCCAAGTATTGCTATCGTTTCTTTATTTGCATCCAATGTGCCTTGGTGCGCAAATGAATCTATTCCCCTAGCTCCGCCACTCACTATAACAATATTTTCTTTTGCTAATTTATATGCAAATTTCTTTGCTATTTTTTTACCATATTCACTATAATCTCTGCATCCTATTATAGCTAATTTCTTTGTTCTGTTTAGTAGTTCTACGTTTCCCTTGCAATATAGGCAAATTGGATAGTCAGTGATATTTCTTAACTGTCGTGGATATCTTTTATCATTGTAAGTTATAACTTCAATACCATACTTCTTGATGTTTTTTATATGTATTTCTAATCTTATCTTGTAATATGTATTTGTTAATTCTTTTATTATTTTACTTGAATTGTCGTAATCGTCCGTCAATTCCTCTTCTAATTCTTTTTTGCTTTTATCAAATAAAATTTGCGGATTCTTGTATTTATCTAACAGTCTAATTTTTTCTCTTGTTGAAATTTTTTCTATACTTGATAACCAAATATAGTATTTATTCTTTTCTATGTTTTCCAAATAAACTTTCCTTTCTTTTTTGTAAAAATCAAGGAGAATAAAAGCAATCTCGTTGCTTGTTATTCCCCCATAATTTCTATTTATTTAATATTTTTATAATATGTTATTTTGTTTCTTGGTTGCTTTTATAACATTGTTCATAAGCATTGCTATTGTCATTGGTCCTACTCCGCCAGGAACTGGTGTTATATATGATGCCTTTTCTTTTACATTTTCAAAGTCAACATCCCCTACCAATTTTCCTTCTTCGTTTCTATTCATTCCAACGTCAATTACAGCTGCTCCTTCTTTTACCATGTCATCAGTTACCATATTCACTTTTCCGACAGCACTAATCAATATATCTGCTGTTTTTGTTATTTCTTTTAGGTTTTCTGTTTTAGAATGGCAAGTTGTTATTGTTGCATTTTTATTTAACAAACATTGTGAAAGTGGCTTGCCTACTATATTGCTTCTGCCTATTACTACCGCATGTTTTCCTTCTATTGGTATATTGTATTCTTCTAACATTCTTATTATTCCATAAGGTGTACAAGATATAAAGCAGTCTTGTCCAATCATTAATTTTCCTACATTTACAGGATTAAAACCATCCACATCTTTTCTGTAATCTATTCTTTCGAATGCTTGTTTTATGTCTAATCCTCTTGGTATAGGACTTTGTAGCAATATTCCATTTATGTCTTTTCTATTATTTAGTTCGTCTATTACATCTAATAATTTCTTCATTGTCGTGTCTGAGCTTAATAATATTTCTTCATATTCTACTCCTACATCTTGACAAGCTTTGCTTTTGTTTCTTACATATATTTTTGAAGCACTATCGTCCCCCACCAATATTACTGCTAATTTTGATACTATTCCTTTTTCTTTTAGCTTATCGTTTTCCTTTTTTAGATTTTCTCTTATTTTTTTAGCAAGTGCCTTGCCATCAATAATTTGATACATCCTTAATACCTCTTACATTTTTATTATTTTTTCCCAAGGTAAATCGTCTTTACCAAAGTGTCCATAATTTGTGGTTCTTTCAAATATAGGTTCTTTTAAATGTAAATATTTTATTATTCCATCTGGAGTTAAATCAAATTTATTTCTTATTAATTCAACTAATTCTTCCTCTGATTTTTCGCTTGTTCCAAATGTATTTACACATATTGAAAGTGGTTCCTTCATTCCTATTGCATATGATACTTGTATTTCGCATTTCTTTGCATAGCCGTTTGCAACCAAGTTTTTAGCAATATGTCTAAGCATATAAGCTGCAGATCTATCTACCTTGCTTGCATCTTTTCCAGAAAATGCTCCGCCACCATGTCTTGCATATCCACCATAAGTGTCTACTATAATTTTTCTTCCTGTAAGTCCTGTATCTCCCAAAGGTCCCCCTATTACAAATCTTCCTGTTGGGTTTACATATATTTTTGTGTTTTCGTCCATCATATTTTCTGAAACAACTTGTTTTATTACATTTTCAATAACAGCTTGTCTAACTTCTTCAAGTGTTGCTGTCTCTAAGTGTTGAGTTGATATTAATATTGTTTCTATTCTTTTTGGTTTGTCATCCTCATATTCAACGGTTACTTGTGTTTTTCCATCCGGTCTTAAGAAGTCTACTATTCCTTCTTTTCTTACTTGTGTCAATCTTCTGGCTAATTTATGTGCCATATCTATTGCAAAAGGCATATAATTTGGTGTTTCGTCGCAGGCATAACCAAACATTATTCCTTGATCTCCAGCTCCCCCAACATCAACTCCAAGCGCAATATCTGCACTTTGTTTTGTTATATCTGCATTAATGTTGCAAGTTCTGTAATCAATATCTGTTTGAGCATTGTCATAGCCTATTTCTTTTAGCTTTTCTCTAACAATTTCTCCTATTTTAATTCTTGCAGTAGAAGTTATCTGTCCCGCAATCGTAATTGTGTTGCTAGAAGCAAACGTTTCTATCGCTACTCTAGAGTTTTCATCTTGTTTTAGACATTCGTCTAGAATTGTATCAGAAATATTGTCACATACTTTATCAGGATGTCCCTCTGTAACACTCTCTGATGTAAAATAATATTTTTTCATTTTTTCCTCTTTTCTTGTGGCTTGTTAAAATCTTTATTATTATACTATATTTATTAACTTTTGACTACTCTTTTTTATTATTTTTGTATTATTCTTTGTCAGTTTTTAATAACTTGCCTACTTTCATTTTTCCAGCTCTTGTTATCATTTCATAGCCAAATTTTTCTTTTATTGCATCAACTGCTTTATCTACTTTTCTTTGTTTTTCTTTTTCTGTATCTGTCTGATTAAACAGAGATATTTGCATTTGTTCTTTTTCTTCTAAATTATCTACTCGTACTCCTATTAATCTAATCTGCTTATTTATTGATTTTTGATATAGCGTTTCTAATAATTTTTTTGCTTCTTTATAAAGGTATTTGGTGCTATCAGTTGCTTCGTCCAATTTTCTTTGATGTGAAAATGTTTTAAAATCATTTGTTTTTATTTGCACATTTACTACATTTGCCAATAGTTCTTGTTTTCTTAATCTATATGCAACCTGCTCTGTAAGAGCTAGCAGAGTTTCTTCTAGTTTTTCTATATTAGCAACATCTTGTGGCAAAGTCAAAGAATTCCCTATTCCTTTTGGTTTATCATTATTTACGGTTACTGGATTGTTATCTATTCCATTGGCATATTCCCATATCATTTTCCCAAACTTACCAAATTTTTTAATTAATGTATTCTGGTCTGTCCCCGCCAAGTCTCCTATCGTTTTTATTCCCATTTTTTCTAACTTAGGTAAGCTTCTTCTTCCAACCATGTATAAATCGGACACTGGCAATGTCCACATTTTATTTGGTATTTCTTCTTCATATAATGTATGAATTTTGTCCGGTTTTTCAAAGTCTGATGCCATTTTTGCCAGAAGTTTGTTGTGTGCAATTCCTATGTTTACAGTGAATCCTAGCTTTTCTTTTATTTCACTACTTATTTGTTTTGCTTTCTCTAATATTGTTTCATTTGGTAACACAAAGTGGGTTAAGTCCAGTGAACATTCATCTATTGAATATTGTTCTATTTGATCCGTATATTCTTTAAATATTTCTATCATTGCTTTTGAATATTTTGTATATACTCTAAAATCACTGCTAAAAGCCTTAACTGCCGGACATTTCTGCCTTGCAAGATATAAAGGTTCTCCTGTTTTTATTCCAAACTGTTTTGCTAACTGACTTTTAGCCAGTACGATTCCTCTTCTTTGAGATTCATCTCCCCCTATCACAGCTGGAATAGTTCTAATGTCTAAATTATCTCCACTTTTCAGTTTTTCGACAGCAGTCCAAGATAAAAACGCATTGTTCACATCTACGTGCAAAATAAAACGTTCCATAATAACCTCCACGATTATTATAGAACATTTGTTTTATTTTGTCAATACATTTTACATTTCTATATAAATTTTTAGATTTTCGTAGTCATATGTTATTTTTGCTCCAAAGTATTGTTCTAGATAAGACATTCTACAAGTGTATGGCAATTTTCCTTTTTCTATTGTATTTGTTACATATTGTAATTCATAGGTTTTACCTTTGTATTTTATTGATTCTATCGCTCCATCTAAGGCTATCTTTTTGTCTTTAATTCCAAGTTCTGAAATCAAGTATCTTAGGTTATATTCATATTCTTCTATTTCCGGATTATATGTTGCACTAAATATGAAGCTTCCAACGTTTTGTCCCTGTTTATCTCCTGTCCAAAATTCTTTTGCACTTTTGCCATTCACAAATACTTCTAAATATTCTGGTCGATATTTATCTAATTCCTCTTTAGGGATTCCTTCTGTACTTAAATTATTAGTTTTAAGCCACTTAATGTAATTATACTTTTCTTCCTTTATTGCTTCTTCTTCGCTCTTGCCCGTGTCTATGTACACTGTGTTGCTTCGGTATTTTCCTATTTTTATGAGGCTTCCTGGAAACGTGTACATGCTTACCATTTTGCCATCTTTTAGAGCTAGCACCGATATTTCTTTCATTGCTTTTGCAGCATCCTCTATTTGGCTAAAATCTGTTAGTTCCATTAATATTTTATAATTTAAAAAAGTAGCTTTTGTTTCTTGTAGATACACTTTGTTATCATAGCTTTCTGTTATCTGTAATTTGTTTTTTAGATTTTCTGGAAGGACTTTTTCCACAAAGTATTTTTTGCTTTGATCCTCATAATCGTTTCTAGTATGAGATTTATTTTTATATGCTGTGAATACTATATTTTTATTCTTTTTTGGCGATATTTTATATATTTCTTCTGTATCATTTATTTCTTTAGAAACTATTTTGAATTCTTCTCGGTATGTCGCCTCCAAATTTTCTATTACGTCAGGATCAACTCTGCTTCCTATGTATTGCCATTGTCCTTTTATATATAAGAAGGCAATTATTAAAGCGCAAATTCCTATAATTGCAGCTATTACAGCAAATGTTTTTGCTATTCCCTTTGTAACTTTTGCCAGCTTTTTAGCTCCCTTAAAATCTAGTTCATTAAAATTTATTTCTGCCTTCATTTTTTGATATCTTTCGTTATCTTTTTCATTCCAGTACTCGTTTTTATCCATAGTTTTCCCCTTTTATATATAATGTTCCACCATTACTATTATTTTTCCTTTTTTAGTTTGACCATCTATTTTTAAAACATTAAATTTTCCTTTTCCTCTAATAACAATTATATCTCCTTGTTTTACTATCTTAGAGTTATTCTCTTCATTTATATAATTTAAAAACACCCTTTGTGCTTCTATTATCTCATTTGCTTTTGTTCTTGAACAATGTGCTAACTCAGCTACCATGTTATCCAGCCTAAGTGATGACACTCTAATGTCCATTATTTCTTTTTTGATATCTGGTTTTCTAATTTCTGATATATCTAGTTTTTCTATTTGAGCTTTGCTAAATCGTGTTAGTTGTCCTATTCTTTCTACCAGATATTTGCTAATTTCTTTACTTACAACCACGTCTGCGCCATCTTCAAAAACAAAAATATCTCCAATTTTTTCCCTTTTTATTCCCAGCTTCATTATACCACTTAAATAATCTTTGTGTATATATTTTTCTTTATTTTCCTTTGGAAGTTTAATTCTTATTACTTCTGCTATGTTTGAATAATTATACTTGTTTTGTTCAAACAGTTCTGCATATTTATTCGGATATACTACAAGCACAGGTTTCTCAGCTCCTTCACAAGGAGTAAAAAATGTGTAATTTTCTTCTTTTTGCATTTTTAGAATTTCTTGACTTATAACCTTTTGATGCATATTCAAAAAATCTGTATATTCAATTTGATTTCTTGTTTTCGCTAATTTTATTTTGTCTAAAATTCTGGCTGCTAACAGTTTGTCCTCTTCGTCATTATATTTGTTGATAATATCATCTTTCTGCATTTTTAATTTCCTCTACTATATTTTTTACATTTAGCTTGTTTTCATTTTCAATCTCTTCAACTGTTCCATGCTGTACAAATTTATCATCATATGCAAATCCTCGTAAGTCTATATTTTTAAGTCCTACAACAAGTTCTGCTATACTAGTATACAGTCCGCCGTTTATACTTCCATCTTCGATCATAATTATTTTCTGCGTTTTTTGTATTGATTTTAATATATTTTTTTCATCTAGTGGTTTTAAAAATCTAGCATTAATAATTTCGGCTTCTATTCCGTCTTTTTCAAGTTCGTTCGAAACTTCTATTGCTTTTGCCACCATTTTTCCTATTGCTATAATTGTAAGGTCTTTTCCTTCTTTTAATATCTCACATTTTTTATTTTCGATTTCTTCAAATTGTTTTTCGTTTTTGTCAAATAGAGTCACAGATTGACCGCCTCTTGGATATCTTATTGCAACAGGTGTCGCCATTTCGTTTACAGCAATCTCTAACATATCTTCTAACTCATTGAAATCTTTTGGAGCCATTATTGTTATATTTGGAATCAATTTTAAAAACGCCATATCCAACATTCCATGATGCGTTTCTCCGTCAGCACCTACTGCTCCTGCTCTGTCAACGCACATAACCACATGTAAATTTTGCATACATATATCATGGATTATTTGGTCATATGCTCTTTGCAAGAATGACGAATATATTGCAACTACTGGTGTTATTCCAGCCATTGCCATTCCTGCTGCCATTGTTATAGCATGTTGTTCTGCTATTTCTACATCAAAAAATCTTTCCGGATATTCTTCTTTAAATTTAGTAAGTCCCGTTCCTTCTGTCATTGCAGCTGTTATTGCTACTATATTTTTATTGTTTTTTGCAAGTTTTACTAATTTTTCTCCAAATACTTTAGAATAATCCGTCTTTTTCTGTTTCAGCGCCTTTCCAGTTTGTATATCAAAACTTGAAGTGCTATGATATTTGTCTGGATTTTCTTCTGCATATTTGTATCCTTTACCTTTTACAGTTTTACAGTGTATTAATATCGGTCCTGTTAAATCTTTGCCCCTGGACATCATTGCTTCTAATTTTTCTATGTCATTTCCGTCAACAGGTCCAAGATATTTGAAACCCAAGTCCTCAAACATCATATTTGGAAGCACCAATTGTTTTATACTGTATTTCACTCTTCTTACAAATTTTATAATAGAATTTCCCACTTTTGGAATTTTTCTTACCGCATTTTTGATTCTTTTATTCGAATTTGTATAGAATTTTTTTGTTCTCATTTTTGACAAAGCCATAGCTAGTCCGCCAGTGTTTCTTTCTATACTCATTTCATTATCATTTAATATAACTATAATATTTGTATTACTTACACCAGCGTCATTTAAAGCTTCTAACGCCATTCCGCCCGTTAAAGCTCCATCGCCTATCACTGCTATTACTTTATAATTTTCATTCTTGATATCCCTTGCTCTTGCCATTCCCAAAGCTGCAGAAATTGACGTACTGCTATGCCCTGTATTAAAGCAGTCGTATTCAGATTCTGCCGTTTTTGGAAATCCCGCAATTCCGTTGAATTGTCGTAATGTAGCAAATTTTTCTTTTCTTCCTGTAAGAATTTTATGTGCATAAACTTGATGCCCAACATCCCATACTATTTTGTCTTCAGGTGTATTGAATATATCATGCAATGCTATGGTTAGTTCTACTACTCCTAAGCTTGACGCTAAATGTCCTCCTGTTTTCGCAACATTTTCTATTATAAAATCTCTAATTTCTTGAGCTAATTCTTCTTTTTCTTTTATATTTAATTTTTTTAAATCCTTTGTGTTGTCAATTTTATTTAATATGTCATACATTTTATAAATCTCCTATTAATACTTTATATAATATCATATATAAAAATTTTTTTAAAGACTGGATTTTTGTTTTTGTTTGTGTTATTATATATGTTGTAGTAAATATTGGGATGTCGCCAAGCGGTAAGGCCTCGGACTCTGACTCCGATATGCGTGTGTTCGAATCACACCATCCCAACCAAAATCCGCTCTGCAAGTGCTGTTGCAGAGTTTTTTCTATACAAAACTACCCCGTAGCCTAATCTAGCTACGGGGTAGTTGGAGATTTTACTCCTCATCAGTTTCTTCTCTCTTGGCATTTCTTCCTTTCAGAAGGACAATGATGAGAAGTGCCAATACGGTTATTGTGGTTGCTGCCAGAAGTGTCCCAACATTCAGAAGCAGGGTTCTTTCAATTCCCGATCCCATTACAAGACCAAGAATAAAAAGATTCAAAACATTTGTGAATGCGCAGTTTCTCGAAAAGTTCAAGACAATCATGACAATTACCCAACCCATTACCCACTGGGTAAAATTGACCACTTCGTTGTCGAAGTTGTGTGCCAAAGCACACACATTGGCTCCGATAAGGAGGCCGATGATCAGGATGCTAATCCGAACCACCAATTTGCAATTTTTCATGTAGATTCTCCTTCATTTGTCAAATGTGTGGCGTTTTCGCCATCAATTAAATTATACCATATTTTTGTAATTATGTAAAGTTTTGCCTCCTGTTGACTCTCATACATAGCTAAGTGTTAAAGTTACACGCTAAACTTGGCAATACCTATTTCCTACACAAAAAGTGTGTAGAATCAAGTTTCTTGATTTACACACTTAAATTTATACTCTCTACTTTATTATTAAAGTGGGACGAGAACCGCCTGTAGTCGTAGCTACTGTCCGGATACTCGCCGAAGTCGTAGCGGTCTGAAGCTGGATCGAGAGAGCCATTTCTGTCGTAGTGACCACCCCTGTTAGCTCGACCTCTGGTACCTTTCGTCTCTTGAGTCTATTCCCATACATTTCCAGCTAGGTCGTAGATATTATTTGCTTTCCAATACTCGCTATATCCTGTATTCTGCTTGCTTTTGTTCCAACTGGTACTTTTGCTAATGTTACCTTTCCTGTTGCTTCTTCTATCATATCTGATAAATTAGATAAATCTTCTTGCTCATTTGCTTTTGCTTGTCCATATTCTCTTCTTGCATCTTTTGATTTCTTGATTATTCCATTTTCATCTAGCAATAAACTTATGCTTACTCCCGCTAATATCAAAAGTACTACTATTGTTACAACCAGAGCTATTAGCGTGATTCCGTTTTCTGTTTTTAAACATTTTTCTCATTTTTACTTTTCTCCCTTCATTCGTTTCTTTTAAATTTTTTAATGTTTCTTTTGGCATTTCGTTCCCCTTTCCTTTTGTATATTGTTATTATAAAACATTGTGTTTTATAAATCAACTAGTAATCAAATTTTTATTAAATATATAATTTAATAAAAAAGTTAATTTCTTACAGTCGGTTCAAGTCTAGGGAATACTCATTTTTTGATATTTTTATTTTTCCCATTTTTTTATTTTTTAGTATTGATTTTTTCTTACAGCTATGCTATAAATAGAGATAGTAAAATTTTATTAAATTATATATTTAATTAAAAATTTTTTCACAGATACTTTTTTATTTCTTTAATTTATTAAATTTTTAGTTTTTCCCATATGTCCATTTTCGCATTGAATTTTTTATTTTCTATTATAACTAGTCCCCACAAATATGCTATTATTATCAATATTGCAATGTTTTTATATATTAAAATTGAAATACTAGAAATTACTGTCAATATTATTATAACTATGTTTGCTATGTTGTTTGTAATCGTGTACGACTTATATAGTCCGGCAAAAATATGTACTAATTCTTTTAAAATTCTGCCACCATCTAACGGATATATTGGTAACAGATTAAATATGAATATCAATATATTTGAATATATTACTAAATCAATTGGAAGTTTTAGAATTGTTGTCATTTGTGTTAATTTATAATATATCGCTACAATTCCTATAATAATTAAATTTGTAATTGGTCCTGCTATTGCTATGACCATCTTTTTTAATGATAAAAGATTTGCTTTTTTTATTTTTTTGTTATAGTCTTTACTTTCTGTCTTAAACTTAATTGAAAATCCTACTGGAATAACTGAAATCTCTTCTATCTTTAATCCTAAAATTAGTCCTGTTACAAGGTGTCCTAGTTCGTGTATTAAAGCAAACAACATTAATATTGCATATATTTTTATCTGTCTTGTTATTACAAAAATGAGTAGAAACAAAAAAATCTTTAAATCTATTTTTATTTGCATTACTTTTCTCCTAATATATTTTCTGGATTTATAAATCTTCCATTTCGTCTTATTTCAAAATGAAGATGAGGTCCAGTCGCTCTTCCGTGTTTGACCAACTTCTGCTATTTTATCTCCTTGCTTTACATATGTTCCTTCTGTAACACATAGCTTACTGCAATGTGCATACAATGTCATAACTTCTCCATTTTCAATTCTTAAATGTTGTCCATAATCGCCTTCTAGTGAATACTGCGTTACAACTCCATCCATTGCAGCAACTATTGCTGTTCCAGTATTTCCGCCAATATCAATTCCACGATGATTTGCTGTAACAATTTCTGTCGCTTCTCTCGATCCAAATCCTGAAGTTTTCACTCCATTTAACGGCCAAATCATATTTATATTTTGTTTAACAAATTCTATGTCCAGTTGCTCTTGTGTTTTGGTTTCCTCTGGTGCAGGTTCTTCTGCTCCGCCAACCGCTTCTTGTTCTCCTTCTGTAACCTGTGCCGTTGTTTCTGTCTCCACATTTTCATCTATAATATCATTTGCTGGTTCATTTCTTTGTTCTTCAACATTTTCGTTCACAGTTTCTTGTGGCTGTTCCTCTTTTATCAATTTACTTTTTATTGCATTTACACACATATTGTATATTTCTTGCAATTTTTCAAATCCAATATCATAATTTAAAACTTCTTTCGTCTTTTCTTTTACTTGATCTGACGCAAACAAATTAGATTGTTGTAATCCATAAACAGCAAAATATATTAGCATACAAATGATTATCTGAGCTACCATCTTTTTAATCATTTTATGCTTTATTTTAACGCTATCATCCTTATATACCTTTTTTCTTGGTATCTCTGAATAAGTTGCTCTGTTTTCATATCTTCTTCTGTTGTAGATTTCTTCTGCTCTCCTAATTCGTTCTTCTTGAGTTAGCATTCTATCCATAAAAAAACACCTCTTCCTTTGTTTTTATAAATTTATATTCCAAAGTAAGAGGTTTTATTCATTTATATTAAAAAGCTATTGCACAAATTATACTTATTACAGAGATAATTCCAAGAATTATACTCATCTTTTTAGCTCTTTTATAAGATTTTTCTAATCTTTTTATTCTCTTTTCCGGCATTTTGTTGTCTATTTTACTCAAATAATTTGAAACCACAATTTCCGCTTCTTTTATAACATATTTCCTTTCTTCTTTTTTTATATCTTCTAATTTCTTTAAATCTTCTTCCTTCATATATCCTTGTATGACTCTGTTTGATGTTTGTTTGTTTGCGGAGCCAGAAAATTTTTCTCCTCCGTCTTTTATGAACTCGTTATAATTTATATCTTTTACTTTCTTTTTATCTTTTACTATAACTATTGCTTCATCAATTAAATTTGATGGCAAGTTTTTTAAGATTATCACATTTTTCATAATATCTGTTTTCATATGTACCTCCTATATAATTTTGTTTATATAGGAATTATTTCCAGTTTTTATTTTTTTATACCAGCATAGGTGTAATTGTCACAATTATCCTACTGGCAATTTCGTTTATAGTTTCATACTTAACTCTTTTTAGCTCTATATAATTTAATCTCTCATTATTGTGGTTTTTACCAACTATTCCCTTTATTATAATATCTCCATCTATTTTCTTTCCTAAATTAATACTAGTTCCCGCATTCAAATAAGAATCATTTATCAATAATTTACCAACATTTTTTTCATTTCCAAGTGCAGAATCTATTACTATTATATGTTGATTTCTTTCTCTTTTTATTTTATCAATATCTTTGTATCTAATAGGATTCTCAATAGTTCCTGCTACTTTTATATTTTTATACTTGTATTTATTCTCTTCTAAAAAAGAACCTATAAGAGGTCCCAGACTATCTCCTACAATATTACTATCTCCAATGCACAAGAATAATATGTTTTCCAAAACTTCCTCCATCTATTCTAGTCTATCATTGTCTTTGCTGATTATTATATTTACTTTTTTATTTTTTAGATATTCTTTATTTATCTTTTCTGATGCACCAGCAATAGAATTTGACACTATAATTGTATTATACTTGTCTGATATTAATTCATCTATTTTTTCATCAACATTATCATTTCTATTAATCGAGAACACATCAAATCCTAAATTTTCCGGAAGTTTAAAATCCTTTTTATCTTCTATAAATTTTATCCACGAAACCTTCATAAAAAAATCACCTATAATAGTTTTTGGCTTTATAGGTGATTTTATACTATATATTATAAAAATATGTTGATTCTAAATCTGCTTCGTTAAGTAATAATGCTGCAGGATATTTTTTATAAGCTTCTCCAAGTGTACCATATAATTCTTTTGGTTCTGTGAATCCCATATGCCAACGAATTGAATATTTTTCTTCATTTGTTAGCTTTATGTACTCTGTAAGCATCATTACAGATTTTTCTCCATGTCCATATGGGATTGTGTCTTCTACTGCATAGTATGGAACTTTTTCCCATTCTCCTCTTGCATTTTTTGCATTTCTGTAGTCAACTTTATAAAAGTTTGTTTTGCATATGTCGTGTAATAATGCTGATATTATTACAGATGCTTCTGGTGTTTCTAATCCACTTTGTTTTATTTTTTCTTTATATATCTCATATACTTTTAAACTATGCTCTAAAAGTCCACCTTCATAATTACCGTGAAATCTTGTACTAGCAGGTGCTTTGTAAAAGTCTGATTTCTCTAAAAAGTTTAATAAATTTTCCATTCCTTCTCTGTTTGTTGATTTTAATAATTCAATAAATTCTTCTTTCATATTTTTTCTCCTATTTTATATAAATTCTTCCCATACTAAATTTGCTAAGTCTATCCCTTTATTTGTTAATTTTATGCTATTTGCATTTATTTCGATTAGTCCTTCGTGATTTAATTTTTCTAAAATCTTGCAATATTTCATTATTGGATTTACATGGAATTTATTTTCAAAAATTTGAATGTCAATTCCGTCTATTTTTCTAAGTCCTAACATCATATATTCGTTCATTTTGTCTTCTAATTTTAATACTTCTTCTAATATCAGATTTTTATTAGGTTCTTTATTTTCTATATTTGTTATATATTCATCCAATGCTTCTACATTAGAATATCTTTTATCTTCTATATACGAACAAGCTGCTGTTCCAACTCCAATATACTCATTTTGATTCCAGCAATCCATATTGTGTCTCGACTCAAAACCTGGTTTAGCAAAGTTTGATATTTCATATTGCATATAATTGTGTTTCTCTAATGTTTTCTTAACATACCAATACATCTGTCTTTCTATATCCTCTGGTGCAATTTCTACCACTTTCGAGGCTATCATCTCATACATTTGTGTATTCTTTTCAAGTATCAATGAATACACAGATATGTGTTCTGGTTTTAATCTTATAATTTCTTTTACACTTTCCTTTACATTGTCCAAAGTTTGATCTGGCAAGTCTATCATTAAGTCCACATTTATATTGCTAAAGCCAACATCTCGTGCATAATTATACGTATCTAAGAAATCTTGATATGTATGAATTCTGCCTATTTTCTTCAATATATCGTCTTGCACTGCTTGAAGACCTATGCTAAGTCTATTTATTCCAGATTCTTTATATGTTTCTAACTTCTCCTTTGTCGCTGTTCCCGGATTTACTTCGATTGTTATTTCTGCATCTTCTTTTATTTCAAAATTTTCTTTTACAGTTTCTAGAATTTCAACAATATATCTCTCTGGTATTGCAGAAGGCGTACCTCCTCCAATATAAATTGTTTTTAATATATATTTAGGTTCTAAATTGTGATCTGACATTACTTTATTTTCTTGCGCATATTGTATTATTTCTTGTTTTACGCAATTTACATATCTTTCTATCATGTCATCTCTGTTTGCAAAAGACACGAAATCGCAATAGTAACATTTCTGTCTGCAGAACGGTATATGTATATAAAGTCCTATTTCCTTTACTTCCATTTGTTTTTCCTCTTATAAATATTCTTCTATTCTTTTAAATCTATGGCTTACACTAGATTTTCCTATCGGGGTCGAAAGCATATTACCCAATTCTTCCAATGTAGCATTTGGATTTTCTTCTCTTAATATTGCTATTTCCTTTAGTTCATCTGGAAGATTGTTAAATTTATTCTTCTTTCTTAATTTCTTAATATCTTCTAATTGTTTTACAGAAGCTTTTATTGTCTTGTTCATATTTGCTGTTTCACAATTTACTATTCTATTAACATTATTCTTCATCTCTCTTATTACTCTTGCTTCTTCAAATTTAAGAACTGCAGAATTTGCTCCAATTAGTGCTAAAAAGTTTGATATTTCCTCTCCATCTTTAAAATATACAGTCTTATCCAGTATTTTAGCATTTATTGAATATTGATTTATTAGAGTTAATGTTATATTTGCCAACTCCTCTGTTCTAAAAATTATCTCCAAATGATATGTTTTATTTGGCTCATTAATAGAACCTGAACCCAAGAAATTTCCTCTAATATATGCTTTTTTCAAATTATCAGAATTCAAAATTTGTTCTACATTTTCTGTATTAATTTCTGCAATATTCTCGGTTATCTTAAATGTTATATTATATGTTTTCCCTGATATATCTATTTTGTAATTATCTATGTTTATATTATTTAACAGCTTAGCAAAACGGTTTATATTATATTCGTTTTCTGTTGAGAATTTTATGTTTTTATTTTTTATATTGACATTTGCAGTCGATAAATAACCAAGAAACTCTGCATAAACTTCTTGTTTGTTTTTCAAATTATTTATTTTACTTAGTTCTACTTTTAAATTTGATGAAAAAGACATTTGCGTTCTCCTTTTTATACAATTTTTGCAATTATACATCTGTCATTATTAGATAAGTCTTTTATACAATTCTCATACTCATAATTTTCATTCTGTTTTATCAACTTTATTAAATCTTCTTTTTGGTCATATCCTATCTCTAAACATAAATAACCATTTTTGTTTATATGTTTATAAGCTTCGTCTATAATTTTTCTGTAAAAATCAAGTCCATCCTCTCCACCTGCTAACGCAATGTATGGCTCATTTTGTACTTGTTTTGACAGCAATTTTATCTCTTCGTTTTTAATGTATGGTGGATTTGACACTATTATATCAAATTTCTCTCCATTGATTTGTTCAAACAAATTTGATTCTATAAATTCGACTTTTGAGTTATTTAATACATTGTTCTTTTCTGCAACCTCTAAAGCCTTTGTGCTGACATCACTTGCAAATACTTGTGTATTTAGAATCTTACTTAATGAAATTGCTATTGCACCACTTCCAGTACATAAATCCAAAATTCTTAAACTTTGATTACTATATCTTTTACAAATATCAAGTACCGTTTCTACTAGTATCTCTGTATCCGGTTGTGGAATAAGTACATCTTCATTCACAAAAAATTCCATTCCCATAAATTCTTGTTTTTGTGTTATATATTGAAGTGGTTTTCCATCTATTATTTGTTCAATGTATTTTGTAAATTCCACATATTCTATATCTGTTAAATCACTATCTAAGTTTATTGTTAAATATACCTTGTCCTTTTTCAGGACATATGAAAGAAGTTCTTTTGCAATAATATTACTATCTTCAAAGTTGTTACTTTTTAAAATATTCTTTGCTTCTTCTAGTGCTTGTTTAATATTCATATTGCAAACTCCTTTCTCTAATCTCTGTATGTTAATATGGTATCATAAAAAAATATAATTATCAATGTATTTTAGACAAAAAAAGTCCCCACACTAGCCGTGAGATGAACGAAATTTTAAGGACCTGCCACTAGACAGGTGGGTGTCTTGTTGAATGCTTCTGGGTTTCTTAAAGTATACTCTAAGCCTACACGCCACACTCAAAGGCGGACTCCCGTTAAATATTTGTTGGTTCTAAAATTTAATTCTTTGCACGTACCACGTAGGGTAAAAAAGCTTTCGCTTTCCTTAACATTATATTAACATACTTTATATTTTATTTCAATAATTTTTAAAAATTTTTAGAAAGATTTTTAATCAATAAATACCAAAACTTTTTCTCCATTCTCTTATTTCAATATTTAGAAATTATTTTAAGATTATGCAAAACCAGCTAATAGTATATTTTCTATTAGCTGGTTTTGTATTTTTATTTACTTATTCTTTAGTTTCTCAATTTCTTCTTTGGTTAATCCTGTAAGCTCAGCAACTTCTTCTGTTTTCATATTTTTAGATAACAATTTTAGTGCAATTTCTCTTTTCCCTTCTCTAATCCCAGTATTATATAATGCTTTTTCATCCTTTATAGCTTTTTCTCTTAGTTCTGCTAATCTTTCCATTTCTTCGTCTGCGCTCATTTCCCTGACTGTTATTACCGCTTTTTTTACATCTTCATTCTTTTCCATAATCTCTTTAACCTCCTTAGAGTTTGGATCTTCTAAAAACATTACCCATTGGTTCTTCTTGTTGTTCTTGTCTTTTTGGTATGCTTCTCTCACTCTCTTTAAGTTAATTATACGTATTTCAAACACATCTGTCAACACTTTTTCCGGGTTTTCTTTTTCTCTTACGTTCCATATTGTTTCCATTCTTTTTAACTCCTTAGTTTCATCTGTTTCAAAATCTATTATCGCAATAATTACCACTCTTTTTGCTTTATTATATGTATCTCCTCGTTGTATTTGTTTCGAATACAGCCTTGACCAATAATACATTAGTCTATTCGTAAATTCATCATTTTTTAATAATTGCACTTCTACATCTACTTTCTCTTTATTATTTATATCTAGTTCTAAGTCTAATATTCCTAATTTATCCATTGGTTTATCTCTCGTTATTTCTTTTTCATCGTTTATTACTATTGATTCCACTTTTTCTTCAAGCAATGCTTCTATAAAACTTTTTGTTATTTCTTTATTTTTTGAACTAAATAAACTTTGGAATACAATGTCTATCTTTGGTTGTAATAATACTTTTTCATTCAAATATTTTCCTCCTTAAAATTATTCTATAGTATTTCATTTTCTTTTGTTATTAAGTTTTAGAATTAATTCTAAGATTAAAATTATAAATTTAAATTTATGAAATTTGTTAACGTAATCATTATACCTTGTAACTAGCTACTTGTCCAGCAAAATCGTGTACCAAGGTTCGACACACGATTTCATTTTTTGTTATTTTTGATGTAATTATGATTTTTTTAGTCTAAATTTGTAAATTCCGTTTTTATATCAGCTTTTGCGTTATTATACAAAAAAAGTTAGAGCTAATACTCTAACTTTCTTTTTTTAGTTCCAATTTAATGGCTGGATACACCAACTTTTTTGCTATAAATAGCATTACATTATATGTTTTATTTAGCAATTTTATGTCTTGCTAATATTAGCAATAACATTATCCCTTTTAATTGTCAATGTTTTTATATTACTAAATCTCTTTTTAGTTTACTATTTTCTATTATTCCAAGTCCTATAAATGTACCATTAGGCTTATATATTCTATATACTCCATTTGTTTTCTCCGTGTTTATTTTTACTCCATTTATATAAGGTTCTATTTGTTCTTGTTCTAACTGTATTTGAGGATTGTTTTTAAATATCTCTTCTATTGTTATTATACTTTCTAAATTCCCCGCTTCTATCTTTTCTTTCATCTCAGATATTGTCACTGCATCTTTTATATAGAACTCTCCAACTTGTAGTCTATTTAGTTCTTTCATATATCCTACAGTTCCAAGTTTTTTGCTAATGTCCTCACAAAGGCTTCTTATATATGTACCTTTTGAACATTTTACTTTAAATGATATTTGTTTTTCTTTTTCATTTATACCTACTAACTGAATACTATAAATTTCGATTTGTCTTGGTTTTAGTTCTACTTCTTGCCCTTTTCTTGCATATTCATATAGCTTTTTTCCATTTACTTTAATTGCAGAATATATTGGTGGGATTTGTTCCTGCTTACCAATAAATTGTTGCAATTTTTCTTCTATATTGTCTTTGTTTAGCATTTCTGCAGTAACTTCTTTTTGCTCAATTACTTTTCCTTCTACATCTGCTGTTTCTGTTCTAATTCCTAATTGCAATACTACTTCATATTCTTTATCGTGGTTTATTAGATATTTTGATACTTTAGTAGCATTTCCAATTAATAGAGGTAACACACCAGTAGCATTAGGGTCTAATGTACCAGTGTGTCCTACTTTAGATTTTGTTATTTTTTTCACAATGCTCACAACATCATTAGAAGTATAGTTTTTTCCTTTATTTATTATAATTATACCATCCATTTTATTTCTCGCTTATTTTAAATAACATTTTACTCCGTTTAATATTT
>OGFN01000019.1_pt1 | contig 119593 bp, 84 predicted proteins | sample 1570921 | NCBI WGS metagenome assembly OGFN01 (sample SAMEA2581940, study PRJEB24529) | metagenome | biome: Human gut stool | place: China | collected 2011
ATTTATACCAATCAGGAGAATTCCGGCACAGTTACATTCTACGTTATAATAAATTCCATGTCGTACGCTGGATGGATTTTATGCGGAAGCGGAAGATACAAAAATATTACAGGAAGAAATTCAGGGATTGGATGAAAGTATAGAGTGGTATTTCATTGATTATCTGACAATTATATGCTTAGAAGAAATCTTTTTAAATAAAAAGAAAAGAATTTGTTATAATCAAAAAGAATGAATCAATATATTAAGAAACAGCTTATTACGTATTTAGTAGAAAACGTCTTATTTTATTCTTCTGCATATATTGACACCTCTTTCTTGCACCTTATAGAATAAGAGCACACGATAGTAATTCTCTTATTTTCAATAAGAAACGGATTTTATAAATGACAAGAAACTCACTTTTTAAATCGTAATGACACCATTTTTAGGCACTAACAACAAGAAATGCATTTACAAAGAACCATCGAACACACTCAGTGAAGCCATGTAGCTATACCACCTTCCTCCCTCGTAATAACTTAGTGCTGAATTAATACTCGCATAAAGAGAGATTGCCACCTTAATAGATGGAAGATAATCACTGATAAAAAACAATTAAATCTGTTATAGACTCTTTTTTTATATTATAGTATACAATTTTCAAGAGAATGTTTACCTTTGCATTTCTTGAAACACTAATTTAATGTTTGTCACTATGAAAATTAAAGAGAATTATAAAGTTCGGGAGATTGCAGGTGAAAACCTGATCGTCGAGCAAGGAAAGTCCCAGTCTGATATGACTAAAGTAATTTCACTTAATAATACAGCACTGCTTCTTTGGAAAGAATTGCAAGGAAGAGAATTTTCTTTGGAAGATGCTGCAGAAGTATTAATGAATCATTACAGCATATCCAAAGATCAAGCCTTAGTTGATGCCCAAAAGTGGGTGGATGCTTTGGGTAACTGTGGAATCATAGGATAGTTCTTTCCTGTTACATTTACTGGAGAAATATTAATAGTTTGCTATAACTCATTGCATATAATGAGATAGTATTATAATCAGATAAATTAAATTATTCTGTTTTGGTACACTCTTTTTTGTATTGAAAATAGCAGATGTATTCTTTGTATATATACCTGAGGTTAACATTAAAGAGAAATTCTCTTACTGAATAGGCGTGATATATGACCTATTAAGTTCTATGTATCACGATAAAACGCTAAAAACAAATTTCCTAAATTCAAAAGAATTCGTTATTTTTTTATCTTTTCGGGTAAAAATATGGCAAATTCTCCTTTATCGTGAAAACATATCTCTATTCTACACGCTTTTGCGAGCCAAAGGTAGATATTTTATTGACATCTACAAACAAAATAAAGCTTTTTTTTTATGCTTTTCAACGAAAATGCATAAATACAAACTTTTTTATAGCTTTCTTATGGATTCTTATTGAAAATAAGATGGGCACTCTTTGTTTATATATCACTATAATCTTGATAATTATGGAACAATTACCACTAAACTGAAAGGAAGAAAAAGAAATGAAAATTAGATTCAATCTAAAGCAGGTCAGTGAAAAGAATAAACTGACGCAAATAATGCTTGTGACAACTATCAATAAACGGAGAATCAGAGTTTATACAAAACTCCGTGTAGAGCCACAGTATTGGAATCATGAAATATATCGATGCTATCAGAACGGAGGCTTGAACATACGGGAGAGGCTTCGGTTGAAATATATTAATGAACAAATTGATAATTTAGTAACGTCTTTATGCGAAATGGACGAACAACTTGCCATGAAGGGAGAGTACCTGTCGGCTGCTGTTGTCCGGCAAATCATTGATAAAAACCAGCAGAAGGAACAACTTTTGCAAAATCCGATTGCTTGTCTGAGAAGATTGGTTGGCGAGTATGAAAAGAATGTAAATCGCAAAGGAAAGCGTGGCATTGAAAGTACCAAGGCTACCTACCTCACTGCGTTGGGGCGTCTGGAAGATTACGACAAGCAACGGAAAGTGCCGATCGGTTCGTTCGACGACTTCAATAAAAAGTTCTTTGTTGATTTCACCAACTACCTTTACGAGTACAGTTATGGGAAAACCGGAAAGCATTATACTCAGAATACAATCATCAATACGCTGAAAGTAATCAAGAATCTGTTGCATCGTGCTTATGACAGCGAGATGACAACCAACAACTATTTCTTGAAAGTTCAGACTACACTGCCTGCTGATTCGAGTGAACAGATTTATCTGCAAGAGAAGGAGATCCAGAAGCTTTCTTTGGCAAAGACAGAGAGTGACCAAGAGCGTGAGGTAAGGGATGCTTTTATTATTGCCTGTTATACAGCATTAAGGATTAGTGATATACAGCAGTTGAATAAAGCAACCGTACGGAAGGGAGTAATATCGCTCTACCAAAAAAAGACGAAAGAGCTGGTTGAAATTCCGATATTGAAGGAAATAGCGCCACTGATTGAACATTATCAACAGATTGGCTTTCCGGTTATAAATAAGGTGAAGGCCAACAAAATCATTAAGCTTCTTGCCGCGCGATGCGGTATTAATGAGGCTGTTAGCCGTAAGGAGTACCGTGGTGGAGAAACTACCATCGTGACAATTCCGAAATACGAATTGATAAGCTTCCATACGGCCAGAAGAAGTTGTGTGACCAATCTTTATAAACGTGGCTATCCGATTAACTACGTGATGTCGCTTTCCGGACATCGTTCTTTCCAAGCATTTCAGCGCTATATGAGAGCATCGAGTAAAGAACTGATGACTGATTTCGTCCGGTTACTGAAAAAAGAAAAAGCTATCCTAGCTTAGAGTCTTAAGAAAAAGAGTGCCCTTTTACACATACATGTGTATGTCTTGCTCCGTACCAAGTCTATGTCAAGTCCGTACCAGCTCCATGTAGAGGTACTTTTATACGGAGCAAGTACGGATCTGGTATGGACTTGACTCGGTCCAGGTACGGTTTGATTCCCTTATTGCGTTAGTTGATTATTATCGAGAGTCTTCTCTCCAAGAGTCATCGAAGGAATTATTTACTTAGCTGTAAATAAGATTTTTATTGCCGGTGTCTGATAATGGTGCTAACTCAATTTGTAGCAATAGGAGTTTTCTCGTTTGGCTACCTCGTTATGTTTTGATAATAAGCATGTTACCATATTATATTGCTATATAATATGGTGCCAGAATAAAGTGCCAATATATATAAATAGTTTGAAATGCCATTAACTATCAATGGCACAACTACTTAATTACTAAACCTATACATCGTTTAATACTATTTCCTGGAAATTCTATTCTTTCCCTATTTTCTCCTCTTACTTATTATTAGTATCCAGATATTCAACGAAATACACTAAAAATATATTTAGGAAATTTGTTTCTTACTTTGCAGGCTGAAAAGGCGGTTTGCTCGTCTTTTTATAGAAAGATTTGCAAGACTATTAAGGATAACCTAATTCTTTTGATAGCCAGAGATGCATATTACCAGTTAATAATGAAGAGATTTTTAATATTACTAACAATTTAAATTTATGATTATGAAAGTAGAAAAGGAAATGAAGTATGAAGCTCCAGAAGTGGAAATTTTGGAAATGGAAGTAGAAAATGGTTTTGGACAAAGTAGTACGGAACCCCCTGAGGAATTTTAAAAGTACAAAGGAAAATATTTATTTGAATTTAAAATAACATTAATTAAAAAGATGAGTATGAAGTCTAAATTTTTATTTGGTGCTTTGTTGGGAAGCATTGCTTTAGCATCCTGTACTGCAGATGAGGAGTTGAATTCTCCGGCTGTTTCACAGGAATCACCCATTAAGTTCGCCGTATCATTAGAGGGCAGTGATGGTATGCCCATTTTGACTAGAGCTGATATGACATCCGATTTTGGGTTGAATTTTGAAGCAGGTGACTTGATGTCTCTGTTCCATGGTATAGCTGATGTAAGTTCTAGTCTAACGGGTTATCAGAATGCCATTTATGAAGGCTCTGCAAAAGATGGTGAGGCTTTTGTCTTCACAACCAAATCAATGGTATTGGAAAAGGGAGCAATAATGGTTTATCCGGCCGATACAGCGTTTACTAATAGTGGAAGTGCGGCTCCTGTTATTACAATTCCTGAAAACCAAGATGCAAGAACGAAAGAGTTGACCCCTTATATGTCGGAGCTTTTGACTATTGGAAGCTACAACGAACCTTCAACTGAAAATACAGCAGGTTATGGTAAGAAGTATGATATCATCCTGAAGAGGGTTGGTACTACATTGATTTTGACTACAGTACCCAGTAATACTGACAAAATTGATGGTTTGGGTGTAAGTCCACTTAAAGTTTCAAGTATTGAAATGAATGCAAGTGATGCTTTCACAACATCTATTTCTGTTAAATATAATGCAGACACCCCATATCGGAACTCCGAATTCTCACTTTGGACAAAGGTATCTGATGTTGATGTAGACAATGCTACAGTAGCAAATGCTTTAACCACAACAGATATTACCGATAACTACAATGCAGTATTTACATTACTTCCTGCCAAAACGGGAACAATAATTAGTAGTGCTAATGTTGTTATCAAAACAAACTATGGTAAAGTAACATTAGAAGATGTAAAGGGAGATATTTGGGGAAAGACCGCAACTACAGTAACTTATGATAAAACAGTCACTGAAGGTATTCAGGAAGTACTCAATAACACATGGACTAATGCAACAACAGGGTCTTTCATAGGTGAAAAGATCGGTAAGTTTGGCAAACGTAGTATCCAAGCTGACATGTCAACTCTTGATATGGATGGATTGCATATTACGGATCAACAACACCTGATTGATGCCTTGAAGGTTTATGACGCAATTGCCAATGATGCTACAGTTGATTTCTTCTTGGACGGTGATGAAAACGGTGAATTCGTAATGGATGCCGAAGCTACAGCTGCTTATGAAGCACGTGTAGCAGATGCTGAAAATAAGATAACTTTTAAACTTAGTACTGACCCAGCAACTCAATGTGATGCTGTTAAATTCGTAAGTACTACAGAGACAGAAGTTCCTACAGCTTTGAAGTTTGGTACTGCTACCCCTGTCAAGTTTGCTGGTTTGTGGAAATACTCAGATAGCAAAACATTTGACTATATTGCTTCACTGGAAGTCGTTGAAGGTGCAACAATGACAATGACAAATATGATAACAGCTACAGCTACTAATCCTGCAACAACTGCAATTACCAATAATGGTACAGTAAATATTTCAGGTGCAACCACTCTGAAACTGAATATGACTAATAATGGTGTAATTGATATCCCTGTAGGCGCAGAATTCCTTATGAATGGAGCAGAACTGACCAATAATGCCACTTCCTTGGAAGTATACGGAAAGATTGACAATGCCGGAAGTTTAGGTGTACAGAGTAACACCAGTGGCAAAATCAACAATTATGGCTATATCACGCAAAAGAATGCTGATGCTTATACTTATGTAAGTACCAATGCTTCTACTGGAAAAACATTTGCTGATGCTTTCGCTGCTGATGCAAAGATTGGTACTATCGAATTGTTTGGTACCGGTAACGTTAATACCGTTGTAGCCTCTACAGGACTGCCTGGTTTTATCAAAGTTATTACAAACGTAACATCTGTAACCCAAGCAGAAGTTGGTGAATACGCTAACTATGTTGAGATCACCGGTGCTTGTACAGCTTGCGGTACCTTACCAACTACAGTGAAGTATGTTGAAGTGAAGAGTTCTGCACGCGTTGTTTGGACTACTGCAGCATTTACTCTCACAGGACTTATCGTTGATGATGGCTACAGCCTGAATATTCCAAGAGGAAGTGTAGTAACAGCTACTACTACTTACCTGAAGGGTAGAATATACAACGCAGGAACATTCAATTGTACCGATTTCGACGGTTATTTGGGCGGTGCCAGCACTGATGCAAATAATGTCATCGTTGGAGGATAAAAGGAAGGAAGTTCTTTCATGCCTTGTTACCGGATATTCCGGATAAAGACTGAAAAGACAACTGAATCCTATAAATCAGACAGTTTAATCCCTACCTATACATTTACTCATAGATGTGTAAGTAGGGATTATTCTTTTAATAACTAAAAAATGTGTTCCAAATTAGACAGTACAGGAAATATCTTGATTTATACTAGTAATATATAATAGATGGACAGCAATACTACAAATGAAAGAAACGTGAAACCAAATCCACAAGAGATCGACTTGTTGAAACTGGTCAGGAAAATATGGAATTCACGAAACTTGATTCTGAAAGTATGTGGCATTGGTACCCTCATCGGATTAATAATAAACTTTGGTACCCCCAAAGAATACACAGCAAGTACACTTATTGCCCCGGAAGGTTATCGTAGAAGTTCTTCTTCGGGTATAGGTGCATTAGCCAGTATGGCGGATATAGATATAAGTTCTTCTTCCACTACCGAACGGGATGCCATTTATCCGTCCTTATATCCTTCTATCGCCAATTCTATACCATTTCTTATTCGGCTTTTCAATATAAAAGTGTGCGAGCAAAAAGATAGTATAGTAATACCTCTCTCTCAATATCTGAAAGAGCGTCAGAAAGTGCCCTGGTGGAATAGTATTACATCGGTACCAGTTAAGCTGATTGGCCGGACTATTTCTCTATTCAAGGATACATCGGACGAAAACAGAGAAGAAACAAAGACTAAAATAGACCCTTTTTGGCTAACCCGTGAGGAGGCAGGTATGGCTAGGGCCATTGCCTCCAGAATTAATATTGAGGTGGACAAAAAGAAAAAGACCATAAAAATATTTGTTACCATGCAGGATCCACAGGTTGCTGCTACAGTGGCTGATACCGTACAGGCACGACTGAAAGAATACATAACAGAATATAGGACAAGTAAGGCACGCCGATTGTTGGAATATGCGGAAAAGCTTCGTAAAGAAGCACGGGAAGAATATTATGAAGCTCAGAAAAGATATACCCGATATGCAGATGGCAATCAGGGACTGGTGAAACTGACTTCGCGTGCCGAGCAGGCAAGGTTACGGAATGAAATGGATCTGGCTCAAGCTACCTACAATCAGACGGAACAACAAGTACAAATCGCTAAAGCAAAGGTAGAGAAAGAGACCCCCGTATATGCAGTAATCCAGCCGGTACAGGTGCCACTTAGTCCCTTGAAGCCCCGAAAAATGGTAATCCTTGCAGGATGTATCTTTTTGGCAGGAGCAGGAAGCATTAGTTGGATTTTGTTTGCGAAAGACTTTGTGGAGAGCTTTTTAAGAGATATACGAAGAAAAAGAGAGACGTCGAAAGACGAATATAATCAAATATTGGCTGATGATTAAAGAAATAATTCAGTTGCTACCTGAGAAGCAACGCAAGCGGGGGATATGGGTGGCTTTCTCAGTATTGTTGCGCGCTATCCTCGATTTTGCAGGAGTGGCAGCACTGATACCGATATTGCTGGTAGTGGCAAAACAAGATGGCGGACGGGGCATGATGCTGGCATTGTGTGGTGCCGTGTTGCTGTTTGTATTGCTGAAGAATGCTTTGGTAGCGTTTCTGGCACGTGTGCAAAGCCGTTACCAGTTGGAGATATACCGGGAATTCAGCAGGCGGATGTTTGCCAATTATTACCATCGCGGATTGCTTTTCCTGAAAGGGAAGAGCAGTGTGCAACTGGGACATGAGGTAAACTATGTTTGCTATATGTTCAGTTCATGTGTATTGGCTCCGGTCTTTTGCATGGCGGGAGAGGCAGTACTGGTGCTGCTGATGGTGACGGCTCTTGTCGTCTGGGAACCGCTCGCCGGATTTTTGCTTTGTGCATCTTTTCTGCCTCTGACCGGTCTGTATGTGGGTTTGGTACGAAAGCGTCTGCGCCGTTATGGTATGGAAGAATTGGAAGCACGTCGCAAGCAGAGCCGCACGGTAGTGGAAGCTTACCGCGGATATGCAGAACTGGAAATTGCCCGGGCTTTCCATACCTCACTTGCTTCTTTCGATCAGGGAATGGAGTTTATTGTTCACAATCGTCTGCGCATGGAAGTGTACCAACTTTTTCCGTTTTTCCTCTCGGAAGTGGCTGTAGTGGCGGGGTTAGCTTTATTGATTGGCACTGGAAGTGGTGACTTAGGCTTGGTAAGCGGTGTGTTTGCGGTAGCAGCTTTTAGACTGATACCTGCAGTGAGAGCCGTATTGAACAGTTGGGTGACACTTCAAAATGCTTCGCATACTATAACAGTGGTGAAAGAGGGCATTAGTGATAAACTGCAGCAAGGGACGCAAAACCAAACACCTTTTACACTTAAACAGAACATTGAATTGCGGAAACTCAGCTTTGCCTTCCCTGACGGGCATACACTTTTCAGTAACCTGACTCTAAGTATCAGTTGTGGTGAACGTATCGGTGTACGGGGAGCAAGTGGTTCAGGAAAATCGACTCTCTTTAATCTGATGCTCGGCTTCTTTCCACCTACATCCGGCGAGATACTTATAGATGGCAGGAAACTGACTTCTGCCAATCGAAGTGAGTGGCATAAACTGGTGGGATATGTACCACAGGAAATATTTATTATAGAAGGTACGCTTGCTGATAATATAGCACTGGGACAAACTCAAGTCGATCACATAAAGATGATACAGGTTTTGGAGCAAGTTCAACTGAAAGAATGGGCAAATGAATTGCCACAAGGGCTGGATACACCATTGGGAGAATACGGTAGCCGTTTATCCGGTGGTCAGAAACAACGGATTGGCATTGCAAGGGCACTTTACAAGGAAGCTGAAGTATTGTTCTTTGATGAAGCCACTTCTGCTCTGGATAATAAGACGGAACAGGAAATTAATCATGCTCTGGAAACGCTCTCCTTGCAGCACCGTGAACTGACATTGATTATCATAGCCCACCGTGAAAGTTCACTCGCCTTTTGTGACCGGATATTTGATCTGGACAGCGGAAATATATATACTAAAGAAAAATAAAGAAAATGGAACAAGATTATTTAATTGCCGGACATCGCATCAAGGTAGAAAACGAAACATTAATGCATGCCATGGATAGAATGTCGGGCTTCGAAGTATTCAAAGTAAATAATAAAGATGAAGATACTTTCCGTTTCGTTCTAGTAGACAGTGAAATGCCAGCTTGGAAAGAGATTCTTTACAGCATCGATATTAACGGAACCATAAATCGGTTTGGAACCTGTACCAACGGGTATATATTCGAATCTACTCCTCCAGAGGGAGAAACACTGGAACTATGGGTAGACAATAATGGACATACAGCCCACCTAAAGGGTAACCTTGATCCGCGTTTACTACGTTTTGCCTGCTGGATGGCTTATGGCGTGATGACCGTGCCTTATCAAACGGTCGCCATCCACACCAGTACAATTGTATGTCGGGGCAAAGCGGTACTCTTTCTGGGCGAAAGCGGTACAGGAAAAAGTACACATACACGCTTATGGCGTGAAAATATAGAAGAAGCCACACTACTGAATGATGACAGCCCCATTGTCCGCATTACAGACGGACAGCCATGGGTATGGGGTAGCCCTTGGAGCGGAAAAACACCTTGTTATAAAAAAGAATGTTATCCTCTTGCTGCCTGTGTCCGTTTGTCACAAGCACCGTTCAATAAGATTAGAAGACTGGCTGTGGCAGAGGCCTATGCTTCATTACACCCTTCGTGTCCACCAGCCTTTTCTTATGATGAATCTTTATATGATTCCATTTGTGAAGTACTGAATGCTATACTCACCAATGTACCTGTATATCATTTGGCTTGCTTGCCAGATGCGGATGCGGCCCGTCTATCTTATGAAACAATCTTTGGGACATGCGAAAAATAGTGGTATCCAACAACTTCTTTAACGAAGCCGCCAAGGCATTAAAACAAGGACAGACAGTAAAGTTACTTATTGGCGGACACAGTATGTACCCTTTCATCAAAGGAGGAATAGACCTGGTGGAAGTAGTTCCCTTCTCTTTTGAAGAAGAACTGCCTGCCTGGTGTTGTCCTTTTTACCAATGGAATGGAAAATATTTAATCCATAGATATATAGGTAAGAAAGGAAATGAGTATATGATGCTGGGAGATGGAAATCTAGCGCGCATTGAACGAGTGAAACGGGAAGATATTATCGGAATATTAAGAACCATCTACCGCCCTGACGGAACAGTGCAGGATTGTCGGGATACACAGTGGCTGAAGAAGGCAAAATGGTGGTATCGGTTACGTTTTTTACGACGATGGCTGTTACCAGTCTTAGTTTTCACCTCCGGAAAGGTAAAAATAAGTAGTGTACAGCATAAAAAATGAACAAGTTCATTTTTTATGCCCTTGGTTTGCATTATCTTTGCCCCGGAAAAGAAAACAGTGAATTCAGCAGAAGAATATGACTCCGATACAAAAACAGTTTTTTGCACTGGTGCAATCAGGTCTATGGGGTACACCTGTAGATACCACTCTATTTAATATACAAACAGATTGGGCACAGCTGTACCAATCAGCCAAAGTGCAAGCCCTACTAGGCATCACATTCGATGGTATGCAAACTCTGCCGCAAGAACTGCGTCCGAAGCGTGAACTTTATTTAAAGTGGTGCAATGCATTACTGCAAATAGAAGAAAACAATCACATTCTAAATCAAGAAATCGCCAAGGTATACACGCTCTATCGTGCCAATCAGATAGAGCCCGTTTTGCTGAAAGGACAAGGAGTGGCACAGAATTACCGGAATCCATTGCACAGACAATGCGGAGACATTGATTTATATATAGGTCCCAAGAATTATGAAAAGGCCAACAAGCTGTTAAGGACAGAATCTACTGGAGAACACGAAGAGAATCATAAACATACATGTATACACTGGCATGGTGTAGACATAGAAAACCACCGCGTACTCTCCCGGCTCAGTTCTCCTTCCTCCGACAAGAGTTTCCAACAGGAAATAGCCCGGTGGCATGGTACAACTGCTTGTCGGAATCTAGAAATAGAAGGTTACCAGGTAACTCTCCCTCCCCTATCTTTCGATGTAGCCTACGTGCTGACACACTCTGCACTACATTTCCTCAATGAGGGAATCGGACTCCGCCAGGTATGCGATTGGGCCAACATACTCCATACGCAAAAAGACAATATCGATCTTAAAGAAATTGCTGATTTACTGCAAAAATGGGGATTAAGCAAAGCTGCCAAAATATTCGGGGTTGTTGCCGTAAACTATCTGGGACTTCCCATGGAAGATTTGCCTATCCCTTATACTCAAAAAGATATAGAAACCGGTGAATGGTTACTCAATGATATATGGCAAGGAGGTAATTTTGGGCAACATAACCAAAATCGCAGGCAACGCCCTAAAGGATACTGGAGTGGAAAATGGTACACTTTCACCCGCGCCACTCAACGATGCCGTGAATTCGGAGCCTTGGCACCGGCCGAAGCACGTTGGTATCCTCTCATGCTCGCCGTTCATTCTGCTCAGATACAATGGAATAAAATGTGGAACAGAAATTAAATAGAAAATAAAATGAAAAATAAATATTTAATCGCTATAGGAACTCTGTTAGTAGTATTATTAGTAGGAGTTACCGTGTTATTACTCTCTGAGAAGCAAACCAATAAAGAACTGGTACAGGAGTTCCAACTGGAAAAGGAAGACCTGGAAAATGAATATACGCGCTTTGCACAACAGTACGATGAGTTGAAACTGACAGTTTCCAATGACTCCTTGTCTGTACTGTTGGAACAGGAACAATTAAAAACCCAACGTTTACTGGAAGAACTGCGTACCGTAAAAAGCAGTAATGCCGCAGAAATACGCCGACTGAAAAAGGAACTTGCCACTCTACGTAAGGTTATGATAGGATATATCAACCAGATAGATTCACTGAACCGCCTCACTGCTCATCAGAAAGAGGTGATTGCACAAGTGACGCAGAAATATAACGATGCTTCCCGCCAAATCAGCAATCTGGCGGAAGAGAAAAAGAATCTGAATAAAAAAGTCACCCTTGCCGCCCAGTTAGACGCTACCAATATCAACATACAGGCTGTCAACAAACGGGACAAAACAGCCAAGAAGGTGAAAGATGTAGTAAAATTCAAAATAGGATTCACAATCGTCAAGAACATAACTGCCGAGACAGGAGAACGTATTATCTACGTACGTATCACCAAACCGGACAATGATGTATTGATCAAAAATCCCGCAAACACTTTCCCATACGAGAACCGCGAACTGGGTTATTCCATCAAGAAGTACATTGAATACAACGGTGAAGAACAAAATATAACCGTATATTGGAACGTGGAAGAATACTTATATGCAGGTACTTACCGTGTAGATCTCTTCGCTGACGGAACACTTATCGGCTCGCAATCCTTTACATTGGACTAAAAAAGTTTAAATTATTTTGAGGTCTCACTGAAAGCCTATACATTTGCATCGTTGTTTATGCAATTATTGTTGCATCACAAAACAACGTTTTAATCACCTTAATAATGTATAGACACGATGAGAAAGTTCTTCTGTTTCACTTGGTTGGTATGTCTGACCTTCTCAGTCTGCGCACAAGAGGTTTTAAGCCTCGATAGTTGCCGTTCATTGGCAATTGCCAATAACAAAGAACTACTGATAAGCCAGGAGAAAATAAACTCTGCGCATTATCAGCGAAAGGCAGCATTTACCAATTACCTCCCCGACATTTCCGCCACCGGTGGATATATGCGTACCCAAAAAGAAATTTCACTGTTGAGTGATGCCCAGAAAGGTGCATTAGGTTCAATGGGAACTCAAGTAAGCGGTGCTATGCAAAATGGTATACAAGGTATACTGACGCAGCACCCTGAGTTAACACAGAATCCGCAGTTCATGGCACTGATCCAGGCATTGGGCAACGTAGACATTGCTTCTCCTCTCAATGGTCTCGGAAACTCCCTCGTTGATGCATTCCGTACAGATACCCGCAACATGTACGCCGGTGCTCTAACGTTGACACAACCATTGTACATGGGTGGAAAAATTCGCGCCTACAACAAGATTACCAGATATGCCGAAGAATTGGCACGCCAACAGCATGATAGTGGCCTGCAAGACGTAATCCTCAGTACCGACCAGGCTTATTGGCAAGTCGTATCGCTCGCCAGCAAAAAGAAGTTGGCAGAAGGTTACCTCAAATTATTGCAGAAACTGGAAAGCGATGTGGATAAAATGATTGCCGAAGGTGTTGCAACTAAAGCAGATGGTCTGTCGGTAAAAGTAAAAGTAAACGAAGCGGAAATGACACTCACCAAAGTGGAAGATGGGCTGAGTCTTTCCAGAATGTTACTATGCCAACTATGTGGTCTGGACCTCTCCTCTCCCATCATCCTGAAAGATGAAAAGGGAAATGACCTCAAGCCCGATCCGGTAGCTGCCAACGGCATTGATCTCAATACGGTTTATGCTACACGACCGGAAGTACGCAGCCTAGAACTTGCCACGGAAATCTACAAACAGAAAGTAAATGTCACCCGTTCAGAATACTTGCCATCATTAGCTTTGATGGGCAGCTACATGATGACCAATCCTTCTGTTTTCAACGGATTTGAAAAGAAATTCAAAGGTATGTGGAATGTCGGTGTAGTATTACAAGTACCCATCTGGCATTGGGGAGAAGGTATGTATAAGGTAAAAGCAGCCAAAGCAGAAGCCCGTATCGCCCAATATCAGTTGGATGACGCCAAAGAAAAGATTGAGCTTCAAGTCAACCAGTCGGTTTTCAAAGTGAATGAAGCTGCAAAGAAACTGATTATGGCAGAAAAGAATCTGGAAAAAGCGGATGAAAACCTCCGTTATGCTACACTCGGATTTGAAGAAGGCGTGATAGCTGCCAGCAACGTACTCGAAGCACACACAGCCTGGCTTTCTGCCCAATCCGAAAAGATAGATGCACAGATTGACGTAAAACTGACTGACATCTATCTGAAGAAAGCATTGGGACAATTAAATATTAAAAATTAAAAGGGTGAAAGCTCATAAATCATAAATCTGAAATCATAAATCATAAGATGGATACCAAATCACAAAACAGTAACATGCTACTAGCGTTCTTAACGCTGACAGGCGTCATTGCCATTGTAGCCGTAGTGGGTTTCTTCATGTTGCGCAAAGGACCGGAAATCGTACAAGGTCAAGCTGAAGTCACAGAGTATCGGGTATCAAGCAAAGTACCGGGACGAATTCTGGAATTCCGCGTAAAGGAAGGACAAAGTGTACAAGCCGGGGATACCCTCGCCATACTGGAAGCTCCGGATGTGTTAGCTAAGCTGGAACAGGCTCGGGCCGCAGAAGCTGCTGCTCAGGCACAGAATGAGAAAGCACTGAAAGGCGCCCGTCATGAACAGGTACAAGCTGCCTTTGAGATGTGGCAAAAAGCCAAAGCAGGACTTGAAATTGCCGAGAAATCTTACAAACGTGTGAAGAATCTTGCTGATCAGGGCGTGATGTCAGCCCAAAAGCTGGATGAGGTTACTGCACAGCGGGACGCTGCCGTCGCTACAGAAAAAGCCGCCAAAGCTCAATACGACATGGCAAAAAACGGTGCGGAACGAGAAGATAAAGCAGCAGCTGCCGCCTTGGTAGACCGTGCCAAAGGAGCCGTTGCAGAAGTAGAATCTTATATCAAAGAAACTTATCTTATAGCCCAGACAGCCGGAGAAGTTTCGGAAATCTTCCCCAAAGTAGGTGAATTGGTAGGAACCGGTGCACCGATCATGAACATAGCCATACTGGATGATATGTGGGTAACTTTTAATGTTCGGGAAGATTTGCTGCAAGGTCTGACAATGGGAACTGAATTCGAAGCTTTCGTTCCGGCATTGGATAAAAATATCCGCCTGAAAGTGAACTACATGAAGGATCTTGGTACTTATGCAGCCTGGAAGGCTACGAAAACAACCGGGCAATTTGATCTGAAGACTTTTGAGGTAAAAGCTTTACCACAGGAGAAAGTGGAAGGCTTACGTCCCGGAATGTCGGTGATACTGAAGAAGTGATTAACGGTTAGTGATTAGTGATAAGTATAAGGAATGGCACGAGATAAGAAATATATAGCTTTGTGGAACGTCATGAAACGGGAAAGCCGACGGCTCGTTTCCCGTCCGCTGTACCTGTTCTGCATGGTGATAGCGCCGTTGTTCTGCTACGTGTTCTTCACGACACTGATGGATTCGGGCTTACCGGTCAATATGCCTGTAGGGGTGGTGGATCAGGATATGACATCCACTTCGCGCCAATTGATGCGAAATCTAGATGCATTTGAACAGACCGCCATCGTAGCCCATTATCCTACTATCAACGAAGCACGTGCCGCCATGCAGAAAGGAGAAATCTACGGATTCTACTACATTCCGAAAGGTACCACTGCCAAGGCGCAATCTCAACGGCAGCCTACCGTATCGTTCTATACCAACAATACGCTGCTTATCGCCGGTTCTCTGCTTTACAAAGATATGAAGATGATGAGCGAGTTGGCATCGGGAGCCGCCGCACGCACCAGTTTGTATGCCAAAGGTGCTACGGAAGACCAAGCTATGGCATTCCTGCAACCCATCGTCATCGATACACATCCGCTGAACAATCCGTGGCTGAATTACTCCGTATATCTGTGTAACACATTTGCACCAGGTGTATTGATGCTGCTTATATTTATGATAACGGTTTACTCCATCGGCGTGGAAATAAAAGACCGTACCGCACGCGAATGGCTGCGCATGGGAAATAATTCCATCTATATCTCCCTTGCCGGAAAGCTGTTGCCGCATACGGCTATTTTCTTCCTGATGGGTATATTGTATAACGTATATCTATATGGCTTCCTGCACTTCCCCTGCAACAGTGGCATCATGCCGATGCTTCTTGCCACTCTCTGCCTTGTACTGGCTTCGCAAGGGATGGGTGTACTGATGATAGGTACATTGCCTACCCTGCGTCTGGGACTGAGTTTTGCATCCTTATGGGGAGTGCTTTCATTTTCTATGTGCGGACTATCATTCCCTGCCATGGCAATGCATCCGGTTCTGCAAGGATTAGCCAATCTGTTCCCGCTGCGTCACTATTTCCTGATCTATGTAGATCAGGCCCTGAACGGTTATCCGATGATTTATTCATGGATAAACTATGTGGCGTTACTTATTTTTATGATGCTTCCTTTCTTTGTCGTACACCGGCTCAAAGAAGCGTTGATTTATTATAAATACGTGCCCTAATGAAACATCTGACGTTCAAACAGAAAGTAGTACAAGGTATCCACGACCTATTCTATATCTGGATACGGGAATTCCGCACGACCTTTCGCGATCAGGGTGTGCTCATCTTCTTTGTGCTTGTCCCGTTGGTGTATCCACTGATTTATGCTTTCATTTATACCAATGAAACCATACGGGAAGTACCTGCTGTGGTAGTGGATAACTCACGCAGTTCGTTAAGCCGCGAATACCTGCGCAAAGTGGACTCCAGTCCGGAAGTGAAGATTGTATCTTATTGCGCCGACATGGAAGAAGCCAAACTGATGCTGAAAGATCGTCTGGCTTATGGCATCATCTATATACCTGCTGAATTCAGTGAAGATATTGCACGGAGAAAGCAAACGCAGGTCAGTCTGTATTGCGATATGAGCGGATTGCTTTATTATAAATCTTTGCTGAACACCAATACCAGCGTGTCATTGGATATGAATGCAGACATCAAAATGCAACGTGCCGGCAATACCACCAACCGCCAGGATGAGATTACCGCCTATCCGATAAAATATGAAGATGTTACCTTGTTCAACCCTGCAAATGGTTTTGCGGCTTTCCTGATACCTGCGGTATTGATACTGATTATTCAGCAAACCTTGCTGCTGGGTATCGGACTTTCTGCCGGAACAGCCCGCGAACAGAATCGTTTCAAAGATTTAGTTCCTATCAACCGCCACTACAACGGCACATTACGTATCGTGCTGGGTAAAGGTTTAAGTTACTTCATGGTGTATGCACTTGTATCCGTATATGTGCTCTGTGTAGTGCCACGTCTGTTCAGTCTCATCCAGATAGCTCAACCGGGTGTACTGACCCTCTTTATGTTGCCTTATCTGGCAGCATGTATATTCTTTGCCATGACAGCTTCTATTGCCATACGCAACCGTGAAACCTGCATGTTGATATTCGTCTTCACATCCGTACCTTTATTGTTCCTTTCAGGTGTTTCCTGGCCGGGAGCCGCCATGCCGGATTTCTGGAGATACTTCTCTTATATCTTCCCGTCCACTTTCGGCATCAATGGCTATGTACGTATCAATAGCATGGGAGCTACACTGGGCGAAGTATCCTTTGAATACCGTGCATTATGGATACAGGCAGGCATCTACTTCCTGACTACTTGCTGGGTATATCGCTGGCAGATTATCCAAAGCAGGAAACATGTGATTGAAAAATACAAAGAATACAAGAACAAATAACATACTGTAGTGTCACCTTTCATGGTAACTCTGTTTACCCCACACGGTAACTCTGTTTACATACCGAGGTAAAGGCCGTTACATGCCGAGGTAAAAGCCGTTACAATAAGGGGTAAAGGTCGTTACATACGGCAGTAAATGCTTTTACATCCTGCGGCAAACAATCGGTAAATGCAACGCATTGGTAATCAAAACACTAACTCATCCATCGCAGTTGGTTCGGGTCCCATATCGAATTCCAGTACCCCACCCTTCACAATCTCATTATGCGTTATCCACAAACGGTTCAATTTCTTACCGTTCAATGATACCGACTGAATATAAATGTTCTGAGGCGAGTTATTATGCGCTATGATTTTGAAATTCTTACCGGAGTAAAAATGTGTATCCAGGTTTATCTCTACGCTTTCGAAGACAGGGCTGGTAATCTCATAACGGGGATTTCCCGGACAAACCGGATGAATGCCCATAGCCGCCAATACATACCACGCCGACATCTGCCCTACATCTTCGTTTCCGCACAATCCCAGAACATCGTCACCATAAGCTTTATCACAAATCTTTCTCGTCCACTTCTGTGTCAGCCACGGGCAAGAAGAGTAGTTGAAAAGGAATGGTACATGATGGTTCGGTTCATTAGGATGATTATAATAATCATTCCATAAAAAATCTTCCGGAACATTGGCAAAGAACTCTTCCAGTTCCGCATCAAACTTCTTTTGTCCTCCCATCAGAGCTTTCATTCCGTCAATGTCATGAGGGACAAACCAGCCTTGCTGGAAAGGATTACTTTCCGTGGTACCCTGATCCTGTGCCGTGCGACCTCGCCAAGGCAACCAGCCTCCACCCTTCACGCGGGCACGAAACCACTGCACGCTGTCACACCACACATTCCGGTAAGCTTTGGCACGTTTTTCATATTCAGCTGCTTCTTTCTTTTTGCCCAAGGAACCCATGAGTTGTCCTAAGCACCAATCCGTATAAGCATACTCCAATGTATGGGAAAGACTGCCGGGAGTATATCCCAGTTCTCCATTACCAAACTGCTTCTGTGTATTCTCAGCATACTCAACGGCTTTCTGTACATCATACTCCCGGATCCCCTTCTCATAGGCATCCGCCAGCACCGAGATAGCGGGATTTCCCAACATACAGCCGGAATATGCATTCACTACTTCCCAACGCGGGAAATACTCCTTCCCACTTAATTGGGCAATCTGGATCAAAGAGTTTATCTCATCATTCACCAATCGGGGATTAATCAATGTTTGCAATGGGAACTGGCTACGGAATACATCCCAACCGCTAAATACAGTACGATAAGTAAAATTCTCCGTCTGGTAGATCTTCTTATCCGCACCGACATATCGGCCGTCACAATCGGAGAAGCAACGTGGATCGATCATTGTATGATACAAAGAGGTATAAAAGATAGTCTTATCCCTTTCACTTCCCTCAACCTTTACCGAAGAGAGTGCCTGATTCCACAGATTACGTGTATTTTCTTTTACCCGCTCAAAATTCCAGTCCGGAATATCCTGTTCCAGATTGCGCTGGGCACCTTCCATGCTGACAAACGATATACCACACTTCAGTTGCACCTGTTCGTCTTTCCGGGTAGGAAACTCTGTATAAAAGCCCAAGTGCTTTCCCTGTGCTTTCCCGATAGCAGGTATTATCCGGGCATCCTTAATATAGTTGAAATAGGCCGGATTATCATTGGCATCATTCTTTCTGCTAACACCCTCAGGAATAGAAGCACTCCAAACACCGTATTCCGTCAATGGGCGATCAAAACAGCAATAGAAGTAAACGGTATAATCAGATTTACCCGAGCCGTTTCCCCAACCTCCACAAGCAGGCGTACATTTCATCCATCCCCGAATCGTATATTCATCTACTTTTTCCACATACTGTTCATCAGATGTGCCACCAATTCTACGGGCCAGATCAATCTGGATACGTGACTTTTCCGACTCTGGATATGTGAAACGCAGAATCCCTGAACGAGGAGCGGATGTCAGTTCCACCTTCACCTGATAATCTTGCAAGTATACCGAATAGTATCCGGCCTGTGTAATCTCCGTATCATGGGAATATCTGGAACGGTAACCTTCCTCCGGTTTATTTTCGGTTCCCTTGAATGTCCGTAATGGTCCGGTGGTAGGCATTACCAGAAAGTTTCCGAAATCACCATACCAGCCAATACCGCTTAAATGCGTAAAGCTGAATCCTTCGATAGTAGAATGATGCCACGAATATCCGGGGCCGTTATCACCACCGGTTTTAGTATCCGGACTCAACTGTACAAGTCCGAAAGGAGTACAACTTCCCGGAAAGGTTTTTCCCAACCCATGCCCCGACTTTCCGGCCTCTGCCGAAGTTGAAGCACCAATAATCGTATTGACATAATCCACCGGCTCTTTTTGAGCAAATGACAAAATAGAAAAAGAAATCAATAAAGCCGATAGCCAAGACCTACCATGTTTCATAGAATAATAAAATAGAAAAAGTTACCGAATATGTTTTTTGATTAACGGATATAATACTTCCGCATAGCGCATAAAGCCCAGATCTGTAAAATGAATACCATCAACAGTAGCCTCACCATCGTGCCCGATGATATCCTTTGAAGAAAGAAGATAGATATTCTTCTCACCCTTTTTCTTCATTGATTGGAAAATAGCCGCAATAGTTTCATTTTTAGCTTTCACTTCCCGTGCAACCCTTTTATCAAAACGGGAATGAGTGAAAATAGGATCTTCTACAAAAAGGATGGGAGTCTCGGGATGTTTGCTACGGACGATAGAGTAAAATTTCTCCGCCCGTTCCTTCATCTGTTCCACTGTGGCATTGGGAAGGAAATCAAGCACAAACATGGAAGCATCGACCGTAGCTATAAGTTCCGCAATCTCCAGATCGAGCAAAGCATTACCGCTAAAACCTAAATTGATACATTCACGATTGAGCCAACGTTCCAGAATATTCGTATGGGCCATTCCGGGACGAGAAGCACAACCACCCTGCAAAATACTGGTTCCATAAAAAACAACGGGCTTCTCACGTACCGGCAAATCAACAGTAGGCTGGTCAAGCGTCGAAAGACTATCCACACCGATTGCCAATGAGGTAACCCCGTCATACAAAGAAAGATATAAAAGATATTCCCGTTCTTCAGGATCCATATTCTTCACGATAGTAGCCTCATTTACCTTTCCTTGAGGTCGCCCGCTACCGGCAAAGACCCACTTACCATCTTGCAGACAATACAGATCCAATCCTTTGATTCCGGTAGGGGTCATGTGGTTCATACTTCTGTTATCCCTCACTTCCCACTTTGCCCCAATGCATGTAGAGTTGGAACGGAAGCGCAAAGCAAGTCCGGCACTGTTACGTCCTAAATCCCAGAGCGGTTTACGGGAAACAGATTCCAGAGAAGCCGGAAGGCGTTCGTAACGGGTAAGAGTAGCATCCGTAGCTTTGCCTAACAGGGGGAAAGCGGAAGCATCGTGATAAAGAAGCTGGGCATGAGTAGAAGCTGCCAGCAGCAATCCAAAAATTAAAGCTTTGGTTCTCATGATTTAATAGATATTAAGATGACCCAAAGTTACACTGAAAAACTACATTTTTCATTCGTTTTACATCAATTAACAAGCAAGATGTTCTACGGTTACGAAAGATTCGTAACTTTGGTAAAAACTATATAGTATGAAAAAGCTCAATTTTCTCCTCAGCAGTCTGCTACTATGCATGTGCTGCACCATTCAAGCTAAAAACAAAGTGATTGAACAACCTCCGTTCGTCGTAAGTAACACCACTTCTATTGAAGTCAGCCAGGTCGAAATCAGTGACACGGCTACAGTCCTGCACATTTTTGCCAAATACCGGCCTAAAAACTGGATAAAGATTGCTTCGGGAAGTTACTTGCAAGATAATAACGGAAAAACTTACCAACTACGTTCGGGCATAGGCATCACACCGGATGCAGAGTTCTGGATGCCGGAATCCGGTGAAGCTGAGTTTCAACTGGTATTTCCTCCCCTCCCCGCCTCCGTTACATCCATCGACTTCACAGAAGGTGCCGACGTTGAAAATGGATTCAGTATTTGGGGAATCCAGTTGAAAGGCAATAATCTGCCAAAGTTAGTACTGCCGAAAGAGGCTGTTATCCATAAAACAGACAAAGAAACTGCCTTGCCAAACCCTGTCATAGAATATGGGAAAGCTACTTTGAAAGGTAAGTTACTGGATTTCCGTCCCGGCATGTCCAAGACCATGACTCTGGTATCATGGGAAAGTGCCAAAGGCGATATATCGGAAGCACTGGTAGAAATCCAACCGGATGGTAGTTTCAGCAAAGAAATATCCTTGGCAAGTACTACACCCGTTTCTATATATATGTCCGGCAGCTCACCCCTCCAACTATTTATGGAACCGGGAAAAACGACTGAAGCATATATCAATTTGCGTGAAATCTCCCGCCGCCGATCCAAATTCCATAGCGAGGAGAAACCTTACGGAGAGATTATATACATTAACGGCCCCTTAGCAACCGTTGCACAAGAATTGAACCAAGATATGCCCGACACCAATGTACAAGATAAAGTATATAAGGATATGAAGGCATTTGCCGGTATGGATATAGACACTTACAAATCAAAAGTGCTGGAGTTGTCGGCTGAAGTGCAAACGGAAATAGATAAACTCCCATGCAGTCTGGCAACACGTCAAGTGCTCACCATCAACAACAAGTTGTCCACAATTGGGTTATTGCGTTTAGCTGCAAATACACTGACATCAGCTGCCATACAGACCAATCAGATAACACGCGAAGAAGCTCAAAAATACTTTATGGAACGGGCACAGAAAATACCGGCTGACTATATTCCAGATGCTAACTTTGCAATACTGAACGATCTGCAAGCCATCCTGTCCAGCAATTACTCAAACATCGTAATCGGTTATTATCAGAAAAGTGATGACCTTGCCAAAACTTGGGGAACAGACAACGGTATCTTCTTTGACATCGTCCGGGTTATCCCTCTTTATCAAAGCATCAAGAATTTCACTCCGCTGACTGAAGAGCAAATTAGCACAATCAACACTTTCCCTTCCGCTTATCGTGAAATGCTGACTGTTGCCAATGCCGAACTCCTGGCAAAAATTGAAGCCAACAAGAAAAAGACGGGATTCACAGTAAATGAAGCCGGCGAAGTCAGCGATGAAGACCTCTTTGCCTCTATCATCAGTAAATTCAGTGGAAGAGTCTTACTGGTTGATTTCTGGGCTACCTGGTGCGGTCCATGCCGCATGGCTAATAAAGAAATGATTCCAATGAAGGAAGAATTAAAAGATAAGGATATTGTGTATTTGTATATCACCGGTGAGACATCTCCGTTGAAGACATGGGAAAATATGATTCCTGATATTCATGGTGAACATTACCGTGTGACAGCCGCCCAATGGAATTTCTTAGGCAAGAGTTTCAATGTTTCAGGTGTTCCCACCTACCTCATTATTGACCGCGAAGGAAATATAAAATACAGACAAGTAGGTTTCCCCGGCGTTAAAACGATGAAAGAAGAGCTCCTGAAAGTAGCTGATCAATAAGAAAGAAATACCGGACGGTACGAAGCTGGTTAAAACGAATGGCACTGCCCATCATTTACATTCAATGATGAACAGTGCCATTCATTTTATTTCTCACCCGATTCCTACTTCCAATCTTCGGCTCCTTTTTCTTTCAACTTACTTGTAAAGGCTTTAGCTTTATCCATAGTCTCTTTTTCTTCTTCGGGACTTGCATAAGCAAACTTATAGCCTTTTATAACATTCCATTCGCCACGGGTAAAATCAGGGAATTCCACAGCAGCACAATTGTTATCCATAGAAAGCTCACCCAGTTCTGCCAGACAGCACCATTCTGCCAAGTCGTATACATCCAGATCCAAAGGTAAACCGTTCTGCAAGCAATATACCAAACGGCTATCCATAATGAAATCCATGCCTCCATGGCCTCCTACTTCCTTAGCCATTTCACCATACTTCTTTAATATCGGATGCTGGAACTTTTCTACAAGCGCCTTCATTTCCTCTTTAGGTAAAAAGCTATGGGTATTCAGATTATCAACTTGCGGTTCTACTCCCGAAGCGCTCAACTGCTTAGCATCAAGAGCATACCCCTGAATCGGATACTTATTGGCGAAGCCCTTGGTTCCGGTAAGCTGATACAAACGGTTATAAGGTTGCGGTGTCATCACATTATGCTGAATCTCGATAACTTTTCCGTTTGCCGTACGAATCAGTGTAGTTGTATGGTCACCGTTACGGAAATCATCACATTTCTCTCCGGTTCTTTTTTCTACCAGATCCTTACCTACAACCGACTTGGTATCCATAGCTACCAACGTTACCATACGGTCGCCACGATGAATATCAAACGCTTGCGCCACAGGACCAAGACCGTGAGTAGCATACACATCACCACGATGTTTCTTGTTGTAATCCAAACGCCATCCCAGTTTATCATTCTCACCGTTCTTCCAATAATGGTCCCAGAACGGGCTCAATTCATGGATGTAAGCACCTTGTCCGCGAATCACTTCACCAAATACTCCTTGCTGTGCCATGTTCAGCGTATTCATTTCAAACCAGTCATAGCAACAGTTTTCCAGTATCATACAATGTTTACGGGTCTTTTCACTCATATTGATCAAGTCCCAACATTCCTGAAGATTCATTGCCGAAGGAACTTCTATAGCTACATGTTTGCCGTTCTCCATAGCGAACATTGCTACAGGGAAGTGATGCAACCAGTCGGTAGCAATATAAACCAAGTCTATGTCATCGCGCTTGCAAAGTTCTTCGTATCCCTTCTCTCCCGAATAAACAGCTGCCTTAGGCAAAGATGCTTTCTGCAAATACTTCTGGCAGCCCTCAGCACGTGATTGTTCATAATCACAAAGAGCTACGATCTGCGTACCGGGAATATGGGTAAAACGCTCTACAGCACCGGGGCCACGCATACCCAATCCTACGAATCCTACTCTAACGACTTCCATCTTCGGGGCGGTCAGCCCAATCACACTCTGCTGCCCAGCCGGACGCTCAGGAGTTTTCACAATAATAGTGCCATTCTTCCATTCCCACTGAGTACCCTTGTCATTGGTTTGCACAGTAGAAGTTTGAGACGTGCATGCACATAATGCGACACACATACCCAACAACAATGATTTCAAAACCTTCATGTTATATTAAATTTAAAGTAAATAATTAGTTCATTAGTTTAAAAAAGCATTACCAGCCGGCATGTTCCTTTTGGTTCTCGTAAAAATCAGCTTCTCTTTTCATTTCTCCATTGTACATCCATTCCATTTCATCCGTGTATTCTTTGCCACCGGAAGAAACAGTTGCTTTCAATATATTCTTCCCACACTCCAAAGTAACCTTATCAAACACATAATGTACATCTGTATATCCCTTCCGTATCCCTGTCAATTCTTTTCCATTCAGGTAAACTTTAGGAGTTCCTATATTGGAATATACAGTTACGGTAGTTTCTTTCTTTTCACGATTTACGTTTCGCCGTTGTATCAGATAAAGTACCGGTTCTTTACTCCAGTTTGCCTTATACCAGAAATAAGAATCTTTCTTTATCTTACGGTCAAAGGTAACCAATCCTTTTAAATTACGTGCAGGTACGCCCCCTCTTTTCCACATTGGGACTGCAAAATCAAATGTATTCCACAAATAAGAGGCTATAATATAAGGATGATTAGCTATAACACTCCATTGATATTCATGTGTTTTAGTCTGAAAAGTCTCCGGATAAAACGTTTTTCCCCAGTTCAGGGCATCACCCAGATATTCAGTCTGATGCTCTATATTGGCATCCGCTCCATATTCTGTTAACATGAGTTTCTGCCAGGGATATTCCTTCTCCAATTTCTCCACCCAGGGTTCTATGTCCTGAATTTTCTTCTCATACCAGCCAAAGTAACGGTTCATGCCCTGTACATCCGTATTCTGATTAACAGGATGATCGGCATGGCCATATCCATTGACGGATACGGTATAGCGGTCCGGATCTTCGGTCTTACAAAGATCATGGAGAGATTGCGTCAAAGAGGCTGTATATCCATGCGGATGATAAACCTCATTGTGAGTACCCCATATATAAATGGAAGGATGATTAAAACTCTGTCGAATCAGTTCACGCATCTGTTGATGTGCATTCTCCCACTCCTTTCCGGAAACACGGTTCACAAAGGGAATCTCCGCCCAGATAATCAAACCCAACGTATCACAACGGGAATATAAATAATCGGATTGCTGATAGTGGGCAAAACGAACAGTAGTTGCGCCCAGATCCATAATAGTTGCTAGGTCAAAATCATGGTGCTCATTCTTTAAAGCACTGCCTACCCCCCACCAGTCCTGATGCCTAGTCACGCCATACATCGGGTATTTCTTTCCATTCAGGAAGAAACCTTTCCCTGCCACAATATCATAATTACGAAGTCCCAGCGGCTGTACCATCTCATCAATCACTTTACCATCCTGCCATAGACGGGACACGACTTTGTACAGATAAGGGTCTTCACGCCCCTGCCACAAGTGGGGATTGTTCAGCTTGAAGGTTGAGGAATAGGCTTGTGTCCCCTGTGGAGTCAACAGCAAACTCTGCCGATGTGTCTTCACCTGTCTACCCTGGGCATCGTAAATCGTATTTTCCAACTCCGACTGTACAGGTGTCAATGATCCATTGTCCAGTTTAACTTTCACTGTAACCTCAGCCGACCGTTTGGAAACATTCTTTTGGGTAACATATACCCCCGGAGATGCATAGTCTGTCACAATAATGTTACACGATTCAGTCACCACCAACCATACCGGACGATAAATTCCTCCATAAACTCCAAACAGATTGTGATTGACAGGAATAACATCAGGACGTGCCGTATTATCCGCTTTTACTATAATTTCATTCTCTTGTCCGAACTTTACCTGACCGCTGATTTCACATGCAAAAGCCGAATAAGCTCCTTTATGGGTACCAGCCAAATAGCCGTTAATATAAACTTCTGCACACGAACCGATACCTTCGAAGCGCAGAAATATACGTTTGCCTTTCATACTTTCAGGAAACATATACTTTTTGCGATAATAGGCATCCCCTTCATAGAAAGAAGCTTCTTTCACCTGCATGTCTTTAGCATTCCAAGTATGTGGAATTTCAACTTTCTCCCAATCCCCACTCCACTTCTGTACAACCTGCATAGCTTCTGTGCCAAAAGGCCCTTTCTTGAATTCCCATCCACCGTTGAAAGAGATTACATCACGTGCACAAACATCTGTACTACCAAACAGAGAATATACGATCAAGCAAATACCAAATAATACTTTCCTCATATTCAGTTTATCATTTTATAGATTTGACATCCTGCCAGCAAAAATGCACCGACTCCATAAACTTCCGTCATTTCACGCGTCACCTTACGCGGATCGGCACCGATAGGCTGAACATATCCCAGCTTTCCATCCGGCTCCACCGCATCTACCAGTGCTTTCCAACCTTTTTCTATTACAGGCATGAAAGAAGCTTTATCCAGCAATCCTTCGTTCACTCCATAAGCAAGCGCATAAACAATAAATCCGGTTGCACTTGTTTCGGGCGACGGATAAGATGCAGGGTCCAGTAAGCTGGCATGCCAGTATCCATCCGGGCTCTGTAATTCAGCTACACGCGTGGCTAATGTAACAAATAATTGTTTATAGAAATCATAAGAAGATTCCTCTTTGGGAAGTACCTGCAAGATTTCGGCCAAACCACCTAAAACCCATCCGTTGCCACGTCCCCAGAATACCTTCTTGCCATTCGCTTCTTTCTTATCAAAGTAACGCCAATCTCTGTAGAACAACAGCTCGTCTTTATCATACAAAAAATCATAAGTTACTTTATACTCCTTATTCATAAAATCCAGATACTTCTTGTTTTGAGTCAATGCATAGAGTTTGGCATAAACAGGGGGAGCCATAAACAATGCATCACACCAGGACCAGCGATCCAGTGTCTCCGACTTGCGATAGTCTAATTCCAGAGTTGTTTCAGCGGGATTATCCACTATCCAATTGGCACGTGCCATTACCGGAGCAATCATTTTCTTATTGCCATATTTTATATAAAGGTCGATAAAAGGCTGTCCTACGGCAATAAAATCAGCATGATACATCCGCTTTCCAACTTGAAAATGATTGCGTTGCCCGATTCGAAGCAACCACTTATAATAAGTACTATCGCTGTCTTCTTTTTCTGTGAGGTCAGCCCAGTCCACCATTCCCATATACAAAGCGGCATGTGTCCAGTCCAGATCATCATGTTCCGCATCTTTATTGGGATTAGCTATCTGCCAGTCGGCAACACGCTTCATGATACTTTTAACATCAGTCTTGTTGATGTTTTGAGCAAAGGAAGTAACTCCTGCCACAGAAGACAGGAGTACTACCAATAAAAGCTTCTTTATTCTATTCATCTCAGATAAATTACTCATTCGGAGTGTCCATCGGTTCAATATTATTCTCTGAACCATCGTATCCCGGAGTCTGATTGATATGGCCCTCCACATTGGATGAAATAGCCTTCAAAGCAATAGGCCAAAGTACATTGTGGGGAGCAATCGTATACGTATTACCTACAGAGTTCTTTACGCCCTTGTTATAAAATTCCGTTCTGTCCATGATTCGGTTGTAAAAATAGTTATTTTCCGTGAATTTATCCATGGAATACGTACGGCCTTTTTCATCTGCTTTACCAGTTTTAGCAAATAAGTAAGCAATGCGGGTCAATTCACACTTACGCGGTTCTTCATAGAAGAGTTCACGGGCACGCTCATCCAGAATCTGACTGATATTCACTTCATCGGCGGTCAAAAGACGTGCACCGGCACGTTCGCGTACTTTATTTAAATCTTGTACGGCCAGATCCGGCTTGTCCAACCAGGTATACGCTTCTGCACGAAGCAGGTAGGTTTCTGCTAGGCGGAAGACATACCAATCTGCCCAGCCACCACGCCACCAACTGGCTTTCTGGTCAGCAACATTGGATTTATAATGCGGCCATCCGCTCCAGCAACGAATCGTATCTTTAACAAGAATATCACCTTTATCATTATACAATTGTACATTCTTTCCATACCATTCGGATTTACCTTCCAGACTTGGATTATTATATTTCAAGTCTGATACATGTACCCAGTTACCGGGTGCATGACGTAGATCGGTATCATCCAACGTCCAAATCATATTCTGATGATACCATGTAGAACGCAAAGAGCAAACGCCACGGCCATACTCCAGCAAATAAGGATTCTTTGTCTGATTATTATCAACAAAAGCAACCTCTCCGGCAGGAGTCGTAATCTGTCCAGATGCCGGGAACCAAGGTACCAACTGACGTTTTATTTCCAGTCCGGCAGCGGAACGCATATCGCTACCTGCATCATAACGATCGATTACAATATAAAGACATTCCTTATTTTCAGGCAGAGATTTATTGTCTGATTGGTGCAAATCCCAGATTACGTTTTTAGTCGCATCACCTTTATCTACTCCAAAACGCTGAGTCATCAACTGATGTACGCCATCATTTATTACCTTATTGGCAGATTCTACCGCATCGTTAAATTCGCCCAATGCCAGATTGATCTTTGTTAGCAAATGATAGGCAGCAGCCTGCGTTACCATACCGATATACACATCATTAGACAGATATGGAGCTGTACGGTCCAAATCTTCTTTCAGATATCGCAAGATGGCCTCACGCTTCGTTGAATAGAAATCGTAACGAGGTCCGGTCACTTCATTCACAATAAACGGCACATCGCCATATTGGTGTACCAAACGATAGTAGCGGAATGCCCGGTGAAAACAGCTCAATGCTTCTATTTCCCCCCGTTGGGCTTCGGTCATTTCCGTATCTTTGGAACGGCTGAGAATCGTATTGGCATCCTTAATACCTTTATATAAATATGTCCAATAGTTATTAACCTGACTGGCATTACCTGTCAGTGAAGCCGACGGATTAATTTGCCGCACCAAGTCCACAGGAGCATTCGAAGCATCCGTACGTCCGTTCACGCTCATTTCTGAAAAGAAATACTCTGAAAGGATGCAAGGTTCGGCCGATCCTGCCGTAGGATAGTAGTCGAAGTAACGAACATCGCGGTTCAACATATCCGTACTTGTTTTCAGTCCCTCATACGAATTAAACGTATTTTCCGGCGTAAAGAAGGACAAAGGTTTAGGTTCCAACCAATCGGAACATCCGCTTGCTGCGAACATCACTCCAAGTATACCGGTATAGCCTAATGTATATTTTATTAACTTTTTCATTATCAGTTCCCTTTTTTATAATGTCACATTAATACCAAATGTTATCGTTCTCGGTGTATTGCTGTCCGAGTTTTCCGGATCATAAGCAGGCCATCCGGTAAAGTAGCCTACATTCTTCACAGTCAGGTTCAGTCGTAACGCTTCCAGTTTCAACGGAGATATCAGAGCTTTCGGGAAGGTATATCCCACAGAGATGTTATCAAGACGCAGGAAGTCAGCTTTCTTATAAATATAGTAAGTTACACCGCTCGGACTCTTCGCACCTAAACGGGGATAGCTGTTGATAGGATTTTCGGCAGTCCAATAATCCCGTTTAATCTGATTTACCGTATTCAGCAAAGCATTGTTATTGGTGAAGCGATCCATCTTCTTCACATGGCCCAGATAAGAATACATACTGAATGAAATATCGAAGTTCTTGAACAATGTAAATTCATTACGCATATTCCAACGAACCTTCGGAGTCGTATTTCCCTGGAAAACCTTATCATCATTGTTGTATTTATAATTCTGGTCTACATCCAGAATCTTCGGATCACCGGGAATCTGGCTGTATTTAGCCGCTTCTTCCGCTTCATTTTCCTGCCATACACCCTCATATTTATATCCCCAAACTTCATCCAGAGCATGACCAATGAAATATCCATTGTCAATATCATCCGCTTCTTTCCTGCCGATCACCTTTCCGTCAGCATCTGTTATATCTTCCATAATGCCATAAAGATGCTTGATTGTATTCTTGTTGTACATCAGGTTGAAAGAGGTGCGCCAAGTCAGTATACTGTTCTGAATATTAGTAGAATGCAAAGACAACTCCAAGCCACGGTTCCAAATCTCACCAATATTAGCTTTCACACTGGTATAGCCTATTAAACTCGGCAACTGACGGTTGTTCAGCAAGTCGGTAGTACTCTTATGGTACACATCGATACTACCACCCAGACGTCCCTTCAGGAAAGTGAAATCCAATCCCAAATTATAAGAAGTCGTAGTTTCCCACTTCAGGTTGGGATTTGCCATATTATAGCAGAAGAATGTATTGATAGTGACCAACTGACCTGTAGCAGGATCTACATACATATATTTACGGGGATCCAACTGCATCAATGCAGCATATTCACCAATAGAACGGTTACCGTTCTTACCCCACGTAAGACGCAACTTAGCATATTCAAGCCATTCGGCATTCAGCTTCTTCCAGAAAGATTCTTCCGTAAAAATCCATCCAAGAGCCACAGAAGGGAAAGTAGCACGCGGATTACCTTGTCCGAAAGCTGAATATCCATCACGGCGTACAGTAGCCGTAATCAGGTAGCGGTTATCATACGTATAGTGTAAACGTCCCATAAGGGCATCACCAGTACGATAAATATCATCACTGTCCGCAATGGGAGAAGTACCATAACCTATACCTCCATAACCCAGATTGTCACTCGGTTGAAAGCCTTCATTCTTGGCAATCGTTTTCCAGCGCTGGAATTTCTCCCAGTTCAGCAATCCGGTAAAATCGAATGTATGCTTGCCAAATGTCTTATTCCATTTCAGCATATTATCCCATTGCCAGAAGAAATCTTTCATGCCATAGCGTTCAACAAATCCTCCTTGGTCGCCGGAGTCCGGATGATCGGCTGATTTATGATACAAGTAATTGGTCCACTCGAAACGAGGAGAATAAGTAGTTTGCAAAGAGAAACCCAATGGTAAATCTAGTTTAAGATAAATAGACGCATTCAAATTATTGATATCATGCTTCTTACTTAGATAATCCATATTCAGCAATGGATTAGTAGCATTGTTATTGTCATTCGGATAAAGTTTCAAAGAACCATCCTCATTATAAACATTTCCATAAGGCGACAAAGAGGTACTAAAACTTGAATAAACCGATCTGCCGCTTTCATACATATTGCTTTCGTCACGCGACGTAAACTGTGCATTAACACCATAAGTCAGGAATTTCTGCACTTTATTTTCCAGATTCACACGAGCACGGATAGCACTATACTTACCACCTCTGTTATTACTTTCATTCTTCACATAATTAATAGAAGAGTAATAAGACATTTCGTCTTTCTTGCCCGATACGCTGACTGTATAATCCTGTCGAAGCGCAGTGCGAAGAGTCAGATCTTCCCAGTCGACCGTTCTGCCCGCCATGTAATTGGCTATTTCCGTATTAGTCATCCTCAAACGGGTGAGCCATACCTCAGTCGGATTTCCAGTATCCGTACCCAGCCATTCAGACAGTTCTGTGCCACTCATATTCGCAGGATTGTCAAAGTATCCGGTAGCAGCAGTCTTATATTCGGTACTTTTCATTACATCCTGACGGAAATTCACAAAGTCTTGTCCCTGATAGACTTCCGGCAGAGAGTTAACCATCGAAATGCCCCAACTGCCATTAAAACTGATCGTCGGCTTCTTGCCTCCTCCTTTTTTGGTAGTAACCAACACCACACCATTAGCTGCCTTGGCACCATAAACGGCTGCAGAACTGGCATCTTTCAGGACATCTACACGCTCTATGTCATTCGGATTAATATCCGTCATCTGTCCACTATAGATAACACCATCCAAAACAATCAGCGGGTCAGTGCTGGCAGCAATCGTACTTTTACCACGAATCATCATGCTTGTATTGCCTTTCGCATCAGTTTCCATACCTACCGAAAGTCCGGCAACACCTGTACGTAGCATATCCTGAATGGTCTGGCGTTGTTCTTTCTCCATATCACTGCCTTTGATAGAAGCTACCGCACCGGTCAGGTCCTGCTTTTTCATCGTACCGTAACCTACCACCACAACTTCCTGCAAGAGCTTGGAATCTTCCTGTAGTTTTATGACGGAAGGAATGGAACCGGCTTTCAGCGTTTGCGTAGTATAACCGATATACGATACCTGAATCCGGGCATCAGGAGCCACAGTCAAGGTGTAATAACCATCAATATTGGTGATAGTACCATTGGTAGTACCTTCGGCAATGACATTACCCCCTATAACCGGTTCTCCATTTTCATCTACCACTTGTCCCTTGATAGTGATTTCATGCCCCGAACTCTCAGGTTTAGCTTTAGTAAACAAAGCTATCTGCGTATTGGTAACCTCATATTTCAGATCCGTGTTTTTCAACATGGTATTCATTGCCTGTTGAGCAGTAGCTTTCTTCACTTTCAAGCTTACTTTCTGCTTTACATCCACCTGATTGGCATCGTAGAAAAAAGTGTATCGACTGACTTTTTCTATGCGGTTAATAGCCTCTGAGAGAGGAAGTTCTGAGAAGTCTATAGTGATTAGCTTCTCTTTTACTTGTGCTGATAAGGGCACACAAAGAATTAGTAGCAATAAAAATGCTACACGTTTTTTTAGAATCATGCTTTTCTTTTAGATTTAAAATAATTAGAATAATTGTGATAGAAAATAAGGATGAACGTTATCATCCTGTAACATTAGTTTACTTCACAGTATTGTGCATAGGCGATTCTTTTTAGGGTTAGAATTTAACATTTTACTTTTTATAAATACTGAGCTCATTATTTTCATTAAACATATACCCAATCGGATTGATGCGTGCCATCAACCTAAGTATTTCCTCCAAAGGTTCGTTACGCAACGTAAAGGTATAGTGGATACTATCGGCGATAGTAGGATCCAGATCGATCTTCACACGATACCATTTCCTCAGGAAACGGCAGATGTCCTGCAGAGAACGTTGTTCAAAGACAATCTGGTCCTTAGTCCAGGAAGCGGCAAAAAGTACATCATCCTTGGTGACAGACAATCTTCGACTACTCTTATTATAAGTCGCAGTCTCACCGGGTGCAAGATAACGGTGATCGTTTTCCGTATCCAGTGAAACCGACCCCTCCAACAGGCTGACATAGATATTTTCCATGTCCGGAAAGGCTTCTACATTAAACTTAGTACCATGGACAACAATACGTACCCCATCTGTTTGTACAATAAACGGTTTCCGTTTATCATGAGCCACATCAAAGTAGGCTTCCCCACGCAAAGTTACCACACGCTCTTCTTTCTTATGTTGTATATCACATGTTAACTTCGTATTACTATGCAGCCATACGGAAGATTGATCCGGTAAAGATGCCATAGATTTTCCTCCCATGCTTTTATATTCCAGCAAAGTCTCTTCGGGAGTACCTGCCCACTGTCCCAGATAAAACGAAAAGCATACCACTATAACAATACATGCCGCTGCAACATATCTCCATATATGGAAGGTTGACTTCCGGCTAGGCTTCACAACTGGTGTCGAACTACCAGCCTTCATCCGACGACTAAGTTCTTTCCAATAATATGCCGAATCCGGCGTATAGCTGGAAGCATTGCTTTGTATTTTATCCCAAAGGCCTTGGAGTTCTTCGAATAACTCACGGTTACCGTTATCGGATAACCAAGCTTCGAGTTGATTATTTTCTTCCGAAGTACTTTCTTTTTTCAACTTCGAAATAATCAAATTCCATGGTATTTCTCTTATCATATTATCTTTTCTATCCACTTTTATTATAATGACACTAAAACAATCTACCACCCTTACGTTAAAAAGCTCTTTTTTTTCGAAAACCTGATTTTTTTATTGAAAGTTTACCATAAGTGGTTTAAGACATAGCAGACAGTATTCGCTAAAAAACGACAAAAAGAACAATATTCTCTGTTCCAGACCTGCTCCATATCTGCTCCATACCAACTCCACTCATTCTGCTACTCTATAGACGTGGAGCAAACAAGGAGAAGGTAAGGCGTAAAAGAGAAACAGAACAGGAGCAGAATATATTTCTTATTATGAAAACACATCTTTTTTTCAGATAGTAACAAAAGAAGATTTGGAAAATCATAATTACTTTTTAACTTTGCAAAATAACTTGATAACCATGACCACTAACGACGATATTCTTTTATTGAAGTTAATTAAAGAAGGAGATGAACATGCCTTTAAGCATCTCTTTGACAATTACTTTACACCATTATGTCGTTATATCAATATCTATCTGGATAACTTTGCAGAGGCAGAAGAACTTGCACTGGATATTTTTACTTATCTATGGGAAAACAGGGAACAGGTAGATATCAGGTTATCTTTCAAAGCTTATCTCTTTCAGGCTGCCCGCAACAGGTGCTTCAACGCTTTACGAGATCGAAAACAAACAACACCACTGGATGAAAACCTGCATGAAACCCTGCAGTACAAAGAGTATCCTACTTTAGAAATAGAGGAACTAAACAAACTGATACAGGAAGCTATATGTACTTTGCCGGACCGTTGCCGCGAAGTATTCCTGAAAAGCAGGCAGGAACAAATGGCAAACCAGGAAATTGCCGATGATATGAATATCTCGGTTAAAACAGTGGAAGCGCAAATTACCAAAGCACTTAAAATAATCAAAAAGTCTATGGGAGAGGGATATGTATACTTATTTTAGTCCCTTGAAACGCACTTTCTTCCAGCTATAGAAATAAGCATTTAGATTAATTAACTCACTGTTCATTGCTTTGTTACGAAACTTTCGTAGATTTGTATTGAATTCATCCAAAAACTTTTATTCCATGGAAAAATTAACAATACAAGAAGAAGAAGCAATGATCTACATCTGGGAACTGGGCAGTTGCTTCGTAAAAGACATTGTTGCCAAATATTCCCAACCAGCACCTCCCTACACTACGGTAGCTTCCATCGTCAAGAACCTGGAACGCAAGCAGTATGTTACGGCCGCACGCGTAGGAAATACGTACCAATATACACCCGCTATCCGTGAAAGCGAATACAAACGTACGTTCATGAGTGGCTTTGTGCGTAATTACTTTGAAAATTCGTATAAAGAAATGGTTTCTTTCTTTGCCAAAGAGCAAAAGATTTCGACCAATGACCTGAAAGATATCATCAATATGATTGAGAAAGGAAAAGAGTGAAGATTTATGATTCTTGATTTATGATTTATAATATCCGGAATAAGGAAAATATTTCATAATTCAAGAAACACATAAATCAAGAAGCGCATAAATCATAAATTATAAATCATACTTCAAAAGATGTTGGCCTATTTTCTAAAAATCAATGTAGCCATCGCGCTGTTTTATGCGTTTTACCGGCTATTCTTTTATAAAGACACGTTCTTCACGTGGCGCAGGGTTGCTCTGCTCTGTTTCTTTGCCGTATCTGCCGTCTATCCATTACTAAATATACAAACTTGGATTACGGAGCAGGAACCTATGGTAGCCATGGCAGATTTATACGCCGACATCGTTTTGCCGGAGTTTACCCTGACACCAGAAAAGGCAACTTTCGACTGGAAAGCAATCCTGCTCCAAACGGCTGGTTTTGTTTATTGGGGAGGAGTAGCCCTACTGGCTGCCCGTTTTCTTATGCAACTGGCAGGCATCATTCGGCTGGCTTTCCGTAGCCGGAAAACAAAGATTGGAGATACTAACGTACACTTGCTTAAGCAAGCAGACGGACCTTTTTCTTTCTTTCACTGGATCTTTGTTCATCCGGCTTCGCATACCGAAGAAGAATTAAGCGAAATATTAACTCACGAACAGGCACATGCCAATCAATGGCATTCCATTGATGTACTCATCAGCGAAGCTGCATGCGTACTTTGCTGGTTCAATCCCTTTGCCTGGCTCATGAAACGGGAAATCCGTACCAATCTGGAATACTTGGCAGATAACCGTGTACTGGAAACCGGGCATGATTCCAAATCCTACCAGTATCATCTGTTAGGACTATCCCACTATAAGGCTGCAGCAACTATCTATAACAGTTTTAATGTATTACCTTTAAAAAAACGCATCAAAATGATGAATAAAAAGAGAACCCGAGAAATAGGGAGAACTAAGTATCTTATGTTTCTCCCCCTGGCAGCCTTACTCATGATTATCAGCAACATCGAAGCCGTGGCCCGTACCACAAAAGAGATGGCAAAAGAGGTCATAGAGGCTGTGGAAGAAAATCTGACGTCAGATACAACGGCGCCGGATATGGAAGTTTCCACTGAACCGACGCCGGCAGAAACACCAATGCCGCAACAGAATAAAGACAAGCTTGTGAATTACAAAGGAGTAGTAGTGGATAAAGATGGGAAAGCAGTGGAAGGTGCTGAATTTTTCATTGATGGAGACCACAGACTACCACAAGGTCAATCGTATGTCACGGGAAAGAATGGTAGCTTTTCTTTCAAAGCATTCGAGAATGCTAAAATGATAGTAATTTGGAAAAAAGACGGGAAAATGATGGGAGTACCTGTCACTGTCAACAAAGAAGATAACTCCAACATGAAGATTATCATGAATAGGAAATGGCAAAATCCACCAGCTGATGATCCGGACAATCCTGTATTTGAGGTAGTGGAAGTAATGCCTGAGTTTCCGGATGGTGGAATGCCCGGATTGATGAATTTCTTATCCAACAACATCAAATATCCGGTGAATGCCCAAAAAAGAGGAGTACAAGGACGTGTTTCCGTACAATTTATTGTAAATGCGGATGGCAGCATTTCCGATGTCGGGATTATTCGTGCAGTAGACCCTGATCTGGACGGCGAAGCGGTACGTGTTATCAGCACAATGCCCAAGTGGAAACCGGGTACCCAAAGAGGCAAACCGGTTCGGGTGAAATATACTGTTCCTGTTATGTTCCGTCTGCCGGATGAAGATAAGAAAGAAGAGTACAAACCGGTACCTAAAATAGAAGAAACAGTGGTTGTAGGTTATGGCACTCGGCAAGAGTCACCTGTAGAAGAAGGACAAGTATTTGAAGTGGTAGAGCAAATGCCTTCGTTTCCCGGTGGTCCGGAAGGACTCATGAGATATATATCCAAAAATATCAAATATCCGGTAGGGGCACAAAAAGCAGGAACACAAGGGCGCGTGATGATAGAGGTAATTATTGACACAAATGGCAATGTTACCAACCCTAAAGTCAGCCAAGGTGTGGACCCGTTACTGGATGCAGAAGCCATCCGTGTTACTTCCAATATGCCTAAATGGCAACCTGGTACACAGAGAGGGCAGGCAGTTAATGTAAAGTATACATTCCCTATCATATTCAGACTGCAATAAAGTAATTATTTCCTAAAATTCTCTCTTACACAATAGGTTATCCGCGAATCCTCCCCTGGCAGACTATTACAACACCAGGGGCAGGATGCAGATAATCACTAATCTCTTACACGATGAATAGACTAATTCTGTTCCCCTGCTTCTTGTTCATTATCAATACGATTCATGCGCAAGAAATCCCCAAGGAATACCTGCAGAAAGTTCTCAATAAGCTTGAGGGCATAGAATCTGCAAGCTATTACAACGTATCAAAAACCTGGGAACCGGGAGATACGATCCCCCTGTCTGAATACCGTCAATTAATTAATGAGTACAATAACCCGACAGATTCAACTATTGGGGCAAGCTATATAGCTCTTGACCTTGATGATGCCAAGAAATTAGCCTTTGGTTACGATGGTCACGTAGCATCACACATGTTTCATGATAAAAAAGGAATTATGATCGATGACTTCACGACTAGACCTCTGCCTTTCAGATTAGTAGGACCTCCTTTCTTCAACTATACAAAGAGCATAATCCGTTATGCCCTAAACACGAACGATAACATTTCTACTGAATTAAAAGAAGAAAAAGACTACTATTACTTTAAATTGGTAATCAATGAAGATAAGCAAGTCGAGTTCTTTGGCAAGGATTATAAAATAGACAACCCATATTGCCTCGATCCAACTTCCAGCTATGAAATATGGATTAGTAAATCAAACGATTTACCATATCAGGTACGTAGGGAAATGTACCACAACATTTCTATAAATACCTGTTCGGATGTAGAAATCAATAAATTATCAATTAGTGATTTCAAACTATCAGATTATTTCCCAAAGGATTATGAAATTAGAAAAGTCAGAGAAAATAGAGCAGCTCCTACCTCATCTCTCGTTGGACAAAAGGCTACTGCATGGACTCTAAAAGATGAAAAAGAGCAGGATATATCACTTAGTGATTTCAAGAGTAAGGTATTACTTGTGCAATTCACAGGAATAGGCTGCGGTCCATGCCAGTTATCTATACCTTTCTTAAACAAATTAAAAAGTGAATTTAAGACCGACGATCTCGACATTGTGGCTATAGAAACGTGGAGACGAAAAGCGCACGCACTTCAAAATTATATTAATAGACACCACATAAATTATAAACTGGCCACTGGTACAGATGAAATAGTAAAAGCCTATCAAGCCAGTTCCGCTCCAATCTTTTTCATACTGGATGAAAATCGAATAATAAGAAAAATGATCACCGGATATAGCAAAGACTCTACTGACAAAGATATAGAGAATTATATAAAGGGACTTTTGTAGTACAAACAGAAAAATAAGAAAGAGATACCGCTCTCAGTTTATCGAGTACAGTATCTCTTTCTTATTATTAATAAGATGTTCTCTATTTATGCATTTGCACCACTTCCGTCGGTGCCATCTCTACATTCCGCTTATCTACCTGGCGAACTACACTCGCCGCTAATTGCAGAAAGGCACGTCCTGTCACAGTATTCTCATCAAGTGCTACCGGTGTACCTTTGTCACCACTTTCACAAATACTTTGCACAATAGGAATCTGTCCCAATAAAGGTACATTCATTTCTTCTGCCAGTTTCTTAGCACCTTCCTTACCGAAAATATAGTATTTATTTTCTGGCAATTCGGCTGGTGTGAACCAAGCCATATTCTCCACTAAGCCCAGAATAGGAACATTTACTTTATCATTAACAAACATGTTAATGCCTTTACGGGCATCCGCCAATGCAACAGCTTGCGGTGTGCTGACAACAATAGCACCAGTCAGAGCAAGAGTCTGAACCACAGTCAAGTGGATATCACTCGTCCCGGGAGGGAGGTCTATCAGGAAGTAATCAAGATCTCCCCAGTTCGCATCACCTATCAGCTGCTTCAAAGCATTGCTCGCCATACCACCACGCCACAGAGTTGCCTGGTCAGGATCAACAAAAAAGCCTATGGAAAGTAGCTTTATACCATATTTCTCAATCGGTACAATCAAGTCACGCCCTTCTACATTCTCTGCGTAAGGACGTGCATCTTCTACCTGAAACATCTTCGGCATAGACGGACCGAAAATATCAGCATCCAGCAAACCTACTTTATAGCCCAACTTTGCCAAAGCTACTGCAAGATTGGCAGATACCGTTGATTTACCTACCCCACCTTTGCCAGAAGAAATTCCAATAATATTCTTTACCTGAGGCAATAACTTACCCGGTTCGGGACGTGCCGCTTGCTTACTCTCTGTAGCAATAACGACTTCTACCTCATTGGATACATAGGTATGAATAGCTGCTTCAGCAGCTTTTATTACAGACTTCATGAAAGGATCGGTCGGCTTCTCAAATATCAATGAGAAACTGACTTTCATACTTTCAATACGCAGATTATCGGCAACCATTTCCGCTTCTACAAGGTTTTTTCCGGTGCCGGGATACCGCACTGTTGCCAGTGCATCTAAAATCAGTTTAGGATAAAGTGTCATAATCTAAAATGTGATAGGGTGATAAAGTGCTAACGTAATAAATTTCAATATGACAAGCATTAAAGTAATACCCCCTTATCACTCTATCACTTTAGCGCATTATCACTTTATAATTGTTATTTTGAAGTTTGCAGTCCGCTCCGCTTGCTGCGGTTATAACTGCGATATTCATCTAACTCTATTTCTACATCGGGTTCATGCAGTTCACCTTCTTTCGGCAGATGGAACTTGATATACTTGATGTTCAACCCACGATCCAACCATTGTTGTTCGTAATAAGTTTTAATGCTAAGGATTTCATCAGCCATGCCGGAGTAATACAGATCTTCTGTCATCACATCCACCGGGAGGCTATTCTCCTCAATCATATAACGGGTATAAGTGAACATAAAGTTACTATCTGTCTTGAGATGAATGATACCATCCGGTTTCAGGAATCTACGGTAGCGCTCCATGAAATAAGTGGAAGTCAAACGCTTCGTGGCCTTCTTCATCTGTGGATCAGAAAAGGTCAACCAGATTTCACTCACTTCATTTTCAGAAAAGAAACGATCGATGATTTCGATATTCGTACGCAAAAAAGCAACATTCTTCATGTCTGCCTGCAACGAATCCGTAGCTCCAGACCACATACGGGCACCTTTGATGTCTACTCCGATAAAGTTCTTATCTGGAAATAGCCGTCCCAGTCCTACTGTATATTCACCGCGTCCACAACCCAATTCCAAAACAATGGGATGGTCATTCTTAAAGAACGACTCATTCCATTTTCCTCTCATCTCAAAAGGCACGTTATCTACTGCCGAATAGGGATATTCGAACACATGCGGATAACTTGCCATATCGGCAAACTTCGCTAACTTACCTTTACTCATGCGTTATTCTACGATGGTTACCCAGCCATGTGTATCAGGTTCGTCACCATATTGGATACCACGCAGCTTATTGTATAACTTCATGCATACAGGTCCCGGTTTGCCATCTTTGGCAATGATATAAGAATGATTATTCTCCGGATCGTCAATACGTTCAATCGGGCTTATTACCGCAGCAGTACCACAAGCACCAGCTTCCTCGAAAGTAGAAAGTTCTTCCTCTGCAATCGGACGGCGTTCAACCTTCATGCCCATATCTTCAGCCAACTGCATTAAACTCTTATTTGTGATAGAAGGTAGGATGGAAGTAGATAAAGGAGTTATATAAGTATTATCCTTGATACCGAAGAAGTTGGCAGCACCACATTCATCAATGTATTTCTTTTCTTTGGCATCCAGATAGAATTCTGCAGAATAACCCGCTGCATGAGCCTCCTGGCTGGCACGCAAACTGGCTGCATAGTTACCACCTACCTTATAAATACCTGTTCCGAGAGGAGCCGCACGATCGTACTTACGAGTAATCACGTAAGGAGTAGCAGCAAAACCACCTTTAAAGTATGGACCTACCGGAGTAACAAAGATCAGGAACATATATTCACTGGACGGACGAACCCCCACTTGTGCACCCGTTCCGATCAGCAACGGACGAATATAAAGAGAGGCACCGCTTTCGTAGGGCGGAATAAAACGCTCATTCATCTTCACTACTGTGAGTACAGCTTCTTTGAAACGTTCTGTGGGCAATTCTGCCATCATAATACCACGACAGGTAGACTGCAAGCGAGCGGCATTCTCTTCCAAACGGAAAATACGAACTTTACCATCTTTACCACGGAATGCTTTCAATCCTTCGAATGCCTCCTGACCATAATGCAGACAGGTAGCTGCCATGTGCATATTGATCAGTTCACTACTACTGATTTCGAGTTTTCCCCACTCACCTTCCCGGAAATTAATTCTCACATTGTAATCTGTCTTCATGTATCCGAATGACAGATTAGACCAATCTATTTCTTTCATATCTCAAAGTATTAGTAATCTCATTACGTACATTTTGCAACAAATTTAATCTTTATTCTTCACTTTCTCGCTTCTCCGACAGTAATTTTTCAATTTCCTTGTCGGCTTTGGTCAATTTGTCACTACAAAACGCAATAATTTCATTCGCTTCCTTTATTTTTTCAGCAAGCGCATCGATTTCCAACTCATTATTGTCTATCTGACGGACAATCTTCTCCAGACGTTCTATTGCCTGGGAGTAAGTTTCTTTTTTCTTCGGAGTAGGCATAAAGAAATTTATGATTTAAGTTTATGATTTACGACTTATGACCGAGGTTACTTCACCCCGGTAGAAACGAGTGATTATTTCGTCTTCTTCATTTAACAAAGCAGCATCTTTCACTACTTTTCCATCTTTCAACGTGATACTATAGCCACGTGCCAGCATCTTCTCGGGAGAAGCATCAGCAAGACGTTGTTGTAACAACTCCAGACGATGCCGTTGACGCGAAAGTAAAGTCTGAACAGCCAGCGAAATATCTTTCCGGGTAGTCAGTAATGCAAGTTTGGCATCGGACACACGCCGGACAACAGCAGAAGGAATACGGTTTCTGTATGAAATCAATTTACGATGTTCTTCTGTCAGACGGGAGCGCACACTTTCATGCAGTTGACTGATAAGTACTTCCAGTTCATCAGCGGCAAGATCCATACAATTTATAAGATACTCCGCAGCAGCAGTCGGAGTCTTCACACGGGTATGAGCCACAGAATCAAGTACTGTATCATCTCTCTCATGTCCTATACCAGTGATAATGGGCAACGGAAACTGAGCACAGGCAGCAGCAAGCAGATAGGTATCGAAACCGGACAAATCAGAAGTAGCCCCACCGCCACGGATAATAACCACAGCATCAAAATCTTCCTGACGATTCAGAATAGCATCCAGAGCAGATAATACAGATTCTTCCACACGATCGCCTTGCATCAATGCCGGAAATAATTCCGTATGAAAGAAGAAGCCACGGGAATTATTTTTTAACTGATGGCAAAAGTCCCCGTAACCTGCGGCTGTAGGTGATGAAACTACTGCAATACGCTGGGGCAAGACCGGCATTTCCAGCTCCTTATTCAAGGTCAACACCCCTTCCTCCTCAAGTTGTTTTAATATCTCCCGGCGCCGGCGTGCCATATCACCCAAGGTATAAGTAGGGTCAATATCCTGCACAGTAAGACTGTAGCCATAAAGTTCATGAAAACTGACAGTAACCTGAACTAAAACCTTAATACCTGAAACAAATGCCTGTCCCGTCGACTCTTCAAAATAAGGTTTCAACAAACGATATACATTTGCCCAAATGGTTCCACGTGCCTTTGCTATCAGATTATTGCTACGGGGATCTTTCTGAATAAACTCCAGGTAACAATGTCCGGTACTGTTCGTACGCACATCGCTCAGCTCTGCCTGCACCCAATATTCATCGGGCAGGCATTGTTCAAGGCTCCGACGCACCAAAGCGTTTAAATCATACAAAGACAATGCTTCCATTCTGTTCATTTACGTATTACAGGTCACACATCACCAATAGCAGTATGTAATCTATTATTTATTCTTCAACTTATACTCATTGTATGCTTTCCACATATCAGGTACCCCATATCCATAGATATTATCGGGAAAATCCGCACGGTCACCGGACCGACGTACCAATTCAATCACTTCTTTTGCTGTCAACTTCGGACAAGCCTGCCACAAACAAGTCACCATACCACACATAATAGGCGAAGAGAAAGAAGTACCATTAGCCCGTCCCTGATTACCATCCGGACGGATGACGTCTGATCCTGACCCTACTGCAACTACATCAGGCTTCACACGATGGTCTGCAGTATTACCAATAGATGAGAAAGGGGCCAATGTTCCTTTCTTATCAACAGCTCCTACCGTCAATACATTTTCCGCATCTCCCGGAGGGGTAATTTTCTTCCAAGAACCCATGCCGGAATTACCAGCACTACATACCAGCACCATTCCCTTATCAGCAATGCGTGAAGCCTGACGAGACATCAAAGCATGCCGTCCATCCAAATCACGGTATTTATAATTCTTTGATTTGTCATCAAACGTATAATACCCCAAAGAGGTATTAATCACATCCACTCCCACACTATCGGCAAATTCTACGGCAGCCGACCAATAATCCTGCTCTACCAGATGTTCCGAATATTCGTCTTCACTACGAAGCAACCAGAAGGAAGCTTCGGGTGCTGTCCCTGTCATAATCTCAGGCTGATTCATTCCAATGCAAGACAGAACGCTCAAGCCATGACTGCTCTCCGCAAAAATATCCGCTTGGGGATTCACAAAATCTTTTGTACCCAAAATATGAATATTCTGCATAGCAGTAATCTTATCTACATTGTGGAAACCGGCATCAATAACTGCAATCGTCATTCCCTGACCTTTGAAACCTGCTTCATGCAGTTTATCTCCATTGCTCAGTTGAACCTGAGTGATGGCACGCCCATAGATACTATCCGGATGCAGGATCGGTTGATTGATTACAGAATCCCGTTCCGTTGACATTGTCGGTTTATCAGCACCGGGAGAAAACCATACCTTTTCCGTAGAACGTACAAAAGGTAATGCTGCAATGCGGTCTATTAAAGTAGTATCGTTACAAGATACTGTTACAAAATTATCCCACTTTCCAACCACCACAATATTCACTCCCTGCTTGCGGATTTCATCTATATATTTGCGGCACACCGGAAGATCAGTAGAATCAATCGGAAGATTCTGCTTTTTACGTCGCTCAATAGCCTTTTCCGACAGGAACTTTTCAGGACGTTTTAACGAATACTCTGTAGCAGCCTTGTCTTTTAAACTGATGCGATACTTCAATGAATCTTGCTGTGCGGACACACCTGTCATAAACAGGATGAAAGCCCCAAAAAGAAATAATTTTCTCATTCTATTACTATCCATTACTTATTTATTTTCTGCAATAACCAAGCCAATGCCCCGCTGGGAAGCAATAAACGAGCCCCCCACTACCCGCCTTCCAATATAGAATACAGCTGACTGCCCGGGTGCAATAGCTGATGCTTCGGACAAGAAATGTACAAACAGCCGCCCGTCTTCCAACCTTTTCACCGTGCAGGGAATCGGTTTGCTACGATAACGGACACGTACTGTCAAGTCAAGAGCCGAGAAGAATTCCTGTTCATCGATGATGTTATCCTGTTCGGCCAGCATATATTCAGTCTGTAATTGTTTGGCATCGCCCAGCATCACTGTATTTTTCTGCGGATTTATCTTCAACACATAAGCCGGTTTGCCCAAAGCTATTTCCAGGCCTTTCCGCTGTCCGATGGTATAATAAGGAAAACCTTTATGCTCGCCCAACTTCACCCCTTCGGAATTGACAAACCATCCGGGACCGATTTCACGGTCTATTTCAGGAGAATGTTCGCGCAGGAAGTCCCGGTAATCACCCTTGATGAAACATACCTCCATGCTCTCCCCTTCTTCCGCCTTCAACTGATAGCCTTTCTCGCGCAAATACTTCCGTACTTGCAACTTAGTATAAGTGCCCAGCGGAAAAAGGCAACGTTTCAGCACATCCTGCCCCAGTCGCCAGAGAAAATAAGACTGGTCTTTCTTATCGTCATCTCCGGCCACTATATATATATTCCCGTTCTTTTCTTCCAGACGGCTATAATGCCCGGTAGAGATAAATGCGCAATCCAGTTTGTCCGCCCATTCAGTGAGTATACGGAATTTAAATGTAGGGTTACACATCACGCACGGATTGGGTGTCCGCCCCTGGCAATATTCATCAATAAAGTTCTGCACAATTACTTTGCGAAAAGCCTCACGCTCATCAGCCACATGGTGTTCGATACCCATACTGTCGGCAAGTTGTCGCGCCTCCACCGGTTCATCTCCCCACACCCACATGGTTAGTCCGACTATCTCATACCCCTGTTCTTTCAACATCAGACAAGTGGCGGTACTGTCTATACCGCCGCTCATGCCTACCAATACTCGCTTCTCAGGTCTGTTCATTTTAGGATGTTCATTCAATTAGCTTACAAAAATAGATGATTTCGGGGAGAAGAAAAACAAAATGTCCCTCAAAAGTTGGACAATAACTTTTGAGGGACTTTATTTTTATCTTTTAAGGCATATCCTTATTTGAAAAGCAACTGTGCCATGTGATACAAACTTCTACGCCAAGTCAGGAATTCATGCGCCGTATCGGGAGAAACAAACGACGTAGCCTTGAAACCGGCAGCCTTGAGGTCGTTCACAGCCTTAGTCACACCATCCGGATTCTCCTTGCTTCCGCAACTGATGAAGATGGATTCCACCTGCTTTTTATCCTTGATGTCGTCCGGCGCATAAGTGCCACCGCTCAATAGTCCATAGTAATTGAATACTTCCGGACGTCGCAGAGTAATCAGTTTCGTCTCAAAGCCACCCATAGAAAGTCCTGCCATAGCACGGTGCTTTTTGTTGGCCTGTGTACGGAAGTTACTATCAATATAAGGTATTAGTTCGTCCACCAGCACCGTTTCAAACTCCTTAGCCGTGAACTCTTTGATATGCCCAAATTTCACATCATTCGTCATGCCATACGTCATTACAATGATGAACGGTTCAATCTTGCCTTCGGCAATCAGGTTGTCCATAATCAGATTCGCATGCCCCTGGTTGGACCATGCCGTTTCATCTTCTCCCCATCCGTGCTGTAAATAAAGAACCGGATACTTCTTCTTATCCTTGCCATAAGTGGGCGGTGTATAAACAAATGCACGACGGTGAGTGTCCGTACTCTTGGAATAGAAATAAACCTGCTGAACATTGCCGTGAGGCACTTGTTTCATGGCATAGAAATCTTCGTCATGAGCCGGAATCTCAATGCCGCTTTCCCATCGGCAAGAACCGTAATAATTCTTGGCGCCCGGGTCATTAAACACGCCACCGTCGATAGTGAGGTGGTAATAATGGAATCCCTCGTCCATAGGGCCATCTGTAGTACCCACCCATACACCTTCTTTATCCTTACGGAGAACTGTGCCGCCACGACCTCCCAGTCCAAGGCTGACAATGACTGATTTGGCATCAGGAGCAACTACACGGAAGCGGGCATATCCCTGCGAATTAACCATAGGATACTGCCGTCCGGGCTGATTAAGCACAGAAGGACGGAAATCTTCTTTCACCACAGCATTATCGTGTGCCGGATCAAAATCCTTAATGATGCTATAGACACGTTTCGGCTTATAATTCTCATCGTAAGGCAACGGATAATTGCGTGCGCCGAGCCATGAGTCGCGGTCGGAAAGATTCCAGAAAGTAACATTGTCTACCACATCCTTATGCTTGCGAAGCACTTTAAACAGGCGAGCATACTGATCTTCCTGAAGCGTTTTCACCACCTGACTGATATTGCCGCCGTCACGGCTGAAGTTGAGCTGTCCTCCCATCTCCTGATTGGCACGAATATCCAACTCGGTAATATGAATATGTTTCACTATCGTAGAGTATTTTGTCAAGGCAGCATCTACATCTTCCATACTCGGACCGTAGACATTGTAATGTCCCTGCATGCCGATACCATCAATGGGCACACCTTCTTCCTTCATGGATTTCACCATATTATAGATGCGGTCGCGCTTTCCGGGATCGGCAGCATTATAGTCATTATAGAAAAGGAGTACATTAGGGTCGGCCTCACGGGCATAAATAAAGGCTTTCTTAATGAACTCGTCACCGGCAATCTGATAAAGGGGGGAATTGCGATATGGACTTGGTTGCTCTCCCATGCCTCGCCGGCCACCCTGCCAGCCACCATCGGAGATAGCTTCGTTCACCACGTCCCACGCATATATCACGTCTTTATAACGTTCCACGATGGCTGTGATATGATGCTTCATATTCTGGAATAATTTCTCTTTCGACACAAAATCGCCTTTTTCATCCTTATACATCCATTCTCCTATCTGGGCATGCCACATCAAGCAATGCCCGCGAAGTTTGATACCGTTGCTACGGCAAAAGTTGGCGATCTTGTCGGCATTCTCCCAGTTGAACTGTCCGTAGGCAGGCTCGGTGGGTTGCGGCTTCATGTCGTTTTCCGCCGTAATACTGTTAAAGTCTTTTTTGATGATGGCAATCTGTTCGGGATTTGCTATGTTACGCATATTAACAGCCACGCCAATAGAGAAGTAATCTTTATAAGCATCCTTCAGTCCTGTTTCGCCGCTTTGTGCGAACCCGTTATTTGCACTCATGGCAAATGCCAACGCGCAAAGGGAAAATTTGAATAAATGTTTCATCTGATAATTATTTAAAAGGTTTTTCATTGTATATCCGTATACTATGATATCATATATTCATTATTTAATGTTTGCTATTGGAAACGGTTGCAAAAGAATGCTTTTTTTAGAGAGAATCCCCATATCTGTGTTACAAGTTTTTTCGCTTATGTTACCTCCTCTAATAAAAAGTGAAGGAAAACGTCTTTTTATGGTTGACACCACCACTAAAATGAAAAAGAAAAAAGAGAATTGTAACTAAAACGAAATACACATGACATAAAAACATAACACGTATGTCTGAACTTTGCCGCCATAAATTAATCGACTACAACTAAGAATTATGAAGAAAAGCGCATTGATGTTGCTCATCATTTTGTTGCCACTGGCTGTGAAAGCTCAAACTCCATACCGCAACGAAGACGGAAAGAAGATTGATAAAGAAGAGCTGGAAACAAAAGATTATCTTCCGGAAATACATGGTACTATCCGCACCAAGTTCGAGTATCAGACAGAAATGGCTGCCAGCCGCTTCGAAGTGCGCAATGCGCGTATTAGTATTACCGGCAATGTATTACCGATAGTGGCTTATAAAGCAGAAATCGACCTTTCCGATGAAGGACAAATCAAGATGCTGGATGCCTACGCCCGCCTCTTCCCGGTAAAAGACCTGACAGTAACTGCAGGACAAATGCGCGTACCGTTCACCATTGACGCCCACCGTTCTCCGCACCAGCAATATTTTGCCAACCGTTCATTCATTGCGAAACAAGTCGGTAACGTACGTGACGTTGGCGTTACATTGGGATATAAACTCGGAACTGAAATACCTGTTACATTAGAGGGCGGGCTTTATAATGGTTCGGGACTGACCAACCAGAAGGAGTGGCACAAAGAAGTGAATTACTCCGCCAAAGCGCAATTCCTGTTTGCCCAAAAACTTAATCTGGCTTTAAGCATACAGAGCATTCAGCCGCAAGATGTACGGGTAAACTCTTATGACATCGGTGCTTTCTACGAATCCGGCCGTTTCCATATTGAAGGGGAATACCTGTACAAGACGTATGCTGACAATGCTTACGACAATGTGCATGCCGTGAACAGCTTCATCAACTACGATTTACCTCTACGAAAGGTTTTCAACAAAATGTCTTTCCTGGTACGCTATGATATGATGACCAGCCAGAGCGACGGCAAAGCTATCGATGAGGAAACAGGCGCTTTAGTCACTACTGACTATAAACGGCACCGCGTGACGGGTGGTGTCACTTTCAGCCTCAGCAAAGCATTCCGTACGGACCTTCGCCTGAACTTTGAAAAATACTTTTATGCCAAAAACAGCATTGCCAAAGAATCAGAGCAGGATAAGATTGTATTAGAACTGATGGTTCGGTTCTAATGCACGCAAATCTCTCAGACAATCAGCTCCGCTTAGGCCGATACAGGATACCGAATATATTAATCAAATACCCTGTCAAACATACGATGGGAGCTACCCTTATACGCAATCCACTGAATATATCAGGGTTGTAGGCGGCGGGGGTACTCCCCTCGCCGCTCATGAACAGATATCCCACTATTATCATTACCGAGCCAATTAGCAGAATTACATAATTTCTCCTGCCAAATACCGTTTCTGTCTCCTTCTGCTTCATTATTTTTGTTCCCATGTTCTTCTTTAGTTTTAGTTCTTATAACCCATGTTTGGAGCAAATAGTGCATATTTATCTTCAAACCGTCTGTTGCTCTCTTTATAACTCTCCTCATCTACCTTCTTCAGAAGTTCATTACATTGGTTCCATTGCCAGAATTTATAGATACAATCATTGCGGACCATTTCCATACGGTTCCCCTTTAATGAAAAAGCCCAGTTGATATAATCTTCCGCTTCGGCTATCAAATGCTCTGTCAGGGTTATCGCTTTCATCTTTTCGCCCAATGCGGCATAGGCTGTTGCTATGCTATAAGAACCGCTTTCATACGTTTCGGGAACATTATATCCCGGAACAGCCTGTTCCGCATAAGCAAGTACTTTCTTTGCACGCGCAGGGTCTCCTTGTATTATCAGTTCTTTGGCCAGTTGCGCGAAAAGCCTGCGATGATACCAACACGTACGCAGGGTTGTTTCATCCAGATAGAGCCCCGGAGTATTCAGCCCGCCATATTTATATCTGTTCATTACATTGTCATAAAGCCTTTCCACATCTACTGCATAAGGCCTGTTTTCGTCGGCATCTCCCCACTTCTTATAGTCAAAAGGCGTAAAGCGGAATGCTAATCCTTCCTGCACAAAGTAATTGTCAAACTTCAGTTTACTGACACTCCCTACGGAGATTGCAAGGTAAAGCGGACGCTCCCAATTACAGTTCGCCAGTATCTCCAGCATCAGTAAATCTACTTTGTTCAGCATACGTATATCTTTTAAAGGAATATAAAGTTTGTCCGGTATCGCATCTTTCAGTTCTTCCCCCTTCAACTGCCGGATTGCTTCAGGAAGCATGATTCCCGAACGAAGCAGCGCGTCCTTATCAATATGGATATTTATCGTATCCGTAGGAATTACATTAAATTCCTGTCTCTCTGAGAATATCCAATATTTCAAGATATTTTTTACTTCAAACGGGTCTTCTCCAAAGCTGTCACGTGCTTCCTCCGGATTTCTCCGGTACAATTCCTCTATTTGCTTTTTCAGTTCCGGGCGTACGGCCACATATTCGTTTTTACCTTCCTGATATTGATTCTTATTCCAACTTATAGGTAGTCCGGGAGCATCATACAACGGACATTGCTGTTGATAAATATACCAATCGGTCTGTGCGTAGCTTAGGTTGCAGACACGTGCATCCTTGCGTACTTCCTCCGTATCCTGATTATACCACAATGGGAAAGTATCATTATCCCCGTTACAAAAGATAATCGGATTTCCCGTATCGGGAAGAGTCATCAGATAGTTAGCCCCAAAGTCGCGACAAGTGAAACGGGCACTCCGGTCATGGTCATCCCACGTCTGAGTGGCCATTTGCACCGGAATCAATAAACAGATTGTCATTAATACACCGACTTGTACCGTAGAAGTCGTTTTCCGGCGAAGCGCATCACACAATCCGGCAGCACCTATCCCTATCCAGATAGCAAAAGCATAGAACGAACCGGCGTATGCATAGTCCCGTTCGCGCGGCTGACCGGGTGTTTGATTCAGATAAAGCACAATAGCCAATCCTGTCATAAAGAAGAGGAAAAACAGTACACTAAACTGCTGTTTGCCTTTCTTGCTGCGGTTCCATTGCCAATAGATGCCGAACAGTCCTAATAATAGCGGCAATCCGTAAAACACATTGTGCCCTTTGTTCTGGCGCAGGGATTCCGGCAACAAACTCTGGTCTCCCAATCTTAAATTATCCAACCAGGAAATTCCTGTTATCCAGTTCCCATGTTCCGGTTCGCCACTTCCCTGCACATCATTCTGCCGTCCAACAAAGTTCCACAAGAAATAGCGCCAATACATATAGTTGAGCTGATAGGTAATGAAATAAGTCAGGTTTTCTTTTTGTGTGGGAGCGGCCTCGTTTCCTCCTGTCCAATTTTTGTAAGAAGAAGCCATGCGCTCACTCCACATCCGGGGAAACAGCATATTCTGAGTATAGCACACATCTTCTTTATGCCGGATTATTTTATATTTGCCTTCTTCTTTATCCGGGCGATATACAGCACTCCCCTTTGTGGTTTTTACTCTGTAATAGTCACCCTCGGGCACATATTCCGGTTCGGAAGCGTAGGTTTTTCCATAAAGCAGGGGAGCACTTTCATACTGCTCTCGGTTCAGATAACTTTTGAGCGTAAAAATATTGTCCGGCGCATTCTCATTAAGCGGAGTATTGGCGTTGGCACGAATCAGTATCACCGCATAGGTGGTATAGCCTACGGTGAGCATAAGCAAGCACCATAAAGAAGTATGCAACATACGTTTTCGGAAACGATAAATGGCTCCGGCCAGTACGAAAAATGTTAAAGCTAAAAAGCTTATCAGCCCTGTGTGGAAAGGAAGCCCGAATACATTGACAAAAAGCAATTCGAACCAGCCTCCCATGTCAGCCATGCCCGGAATATAAACAAAAAGAATAAATATAATGAGAAGACCGGATATAGCAATTGCCGCAGCTACTCCTTTAAGCGATATCGTCCGATATCTCTGATAATAGAAAACCAACACAATAGCCGGGATACAGAGCAAATTAAGCAAATGCACTCCGATTGACAGCCCTATGATATAAGCTATCAGGATAAGCCAACGGTCGCCATATACCGAATCCGACTCATCTTGCCAGCGAAGAATCATCCAAAACACCAGTGCCGTAAGAAAAGAAGAGAAGGCATAGACTTCACCTTCTACCGCACTGAACCAGAATGTGTCACTGAATGTATATGCCAAGGCTCCAACAAACCCTGCCCCCAGAATGATGATAACATCCGCCGTTGATAAACTCTGCCCATCATTTATTATCAGGAACCTTACTAACCGGGTGATACTCCAAAAAAGAAATAAGATACAACCGGCACTCAGCAACGCATTCAGAAAATTAACCATCCAGGACACTTGTGACGGGTCGGAAGCAAACTGAGTAAACAAGTTTCCAACAAGCATATAGAAAGGTGCACCCGGCGGATGCCCCACTTGTAACTTTTCGGCACACGAAATAAATTCGGGACAGTCCCAAAAACTGACAGTAGGTTCAATTGTCATTCCATATACAAAAGCTGCTATCACAAAGACAATCCACCCACTAAAATCATTCCACTTTTTAAATAATAAGTTGCTCATTGTTCTGTAACTTTTTTGTTTGCAAAGTTATAGAACAGCCCCGTAAAAGAGAAGAAATTTACCGGACGAGCACGGACATCCCGGCAGCATAGTCAACTGATAACCAGCAATATTACATTACCAATTACAGACAAATTCAGACTTACAATGATTTTACAATATCTTCCAACGATTCTTTAGAGTTTGCCAACATCAGTTTCTCCGTTTTTATCCTGGAGATTCTCCGGGTCAGAGTCTCAACAGTCAGTTTCATTAAATCAGCAAAACAAGCGGGCTGAACGCCTTCGCGTAAAAAGGCACATACCCTTAAATCCTCTTCCGTAAGTTTCGGACTTATCCCTCTCAATTTGGATACAAGTCCGTAAACACTCTCCTGAAGCCGCAAAAGTTCGGTCCAGTCTTTCTCAGAGAAAAAAGATACTTTAGAAGATAAAGCCGTTCGCTCCTTCAACTGACGGACTTTTGAGACAACCGGAGAGCTCTCATAAATATGTTGTTGGAGGGATTGATATTTTTCTTCAAGATAATTACATTGCATCACCAGTTTGTCAGCTTCGACCTCTTTCACCTGCATTTCTTCCTTAAAGGTATCCAGTTGCGAATGTACTGTCAGATGTTTCTTCCAAAGTAACCCAAGCAAGAGAGACATAACACCCAATAAACCTAAAGCAGAAGATAAAATGACAGTAGAGTTATCTTTGCTGTCAATCAACATCAACTGGCTGGCGTATGCTTTTCTTTCCATCTCCAGTGCTTCGTCAAAGTTTTCATATTTCTGATAATACAGGCTGCATCTCTTGCAAATCTTAGTCATTTGCTCATATTCTTCTGCTTGTGCTGCTAATTTTATTGCTTCCTTGAAATGAACTTCGGCGTCTTTCTCCTGATTCAAATCACTCTCTACGCATGCCAGATAATAATAGGCTCTCGACTTTTGAAGTTCATTTCCATATTGCTCATAATAAGATACCGCCTGACGAATCTGATTATCAGAAGAATGAGGTATATTCTTATCTTCATTGAACTGAGTACAAAGCAAATTATATTCTGCAAGTTGCTCCTCATTCATCTGGTTCATTTGAATCGTTTCAAGAATAATGGATGCCGTATCCGGATCTTGCTCTATTAATTGAGCGGCTTTGTCCAATCCTTGTTTCACATTAGTCCCCTCCGGATGACATGCAACCAAAGAAAGGATAAATACATACAATAAAATTCGAAGATTACTCATAGTCTCAATTTTTGATCTCTGCATACAAATATGCGACAAATTTATAAGATTATCGTTAGAATAACGAATATTTCGAATGTACTTCCGATGCATCTGTAGTGTATCCGGAATGCACTTGAGCCATACTTGCTCCGTACTATCTTCAGGTAGAGGTACCTCTGACTGGAGATAGTACGGAGCAAGTATGGCTCTGATACAATCCAGGTACGGTGCAGATACAAAAGAAACCTAAACTTTTCCATACAGAGTTTGATTATTCGCCCGAAAAATCTTATATTTGAATAAATAACTCAATGCTTATGGCAAATCCGATTATTCCGGGAATACCCGAAGCAGAACAAGGGCTGTTGTATCAGAAACTAAACGAATACAACCGGGGAAGAACATCTTACAAAGATGCAGGTGCTTATCTGGTGGTGTTGCCCCATCCCGGCTATCCCCGTTACTCATTATGGGTTTATTCTCCACTACCCGAACGCCAGTCTATTTTTTACATTCAAGACCTTTCTACAAATATCCATGAGAGTCTGCGGGTAGCAAGCAGTCTATGTTATTACTCTCCCCGCTGCATGCTATTGGTGGAGTATAATGCTAAACGTATGCAAAGCAAGGGAGACGATATCATTGCTTTCGGGAAGTATCGCGGACATTTTCTGCACGAGATTTTCCGCATCGACCCGAGTTATGTAAGTTGGATTGCCTATAAATTCACGCCCCGCATTCCTAAACAGGAACGTTTCGCAGAAATAGCCCGGATATACCATTCCGTTCATCTGGATATTCAGAAACGGCAGGCAAGGCAGAAATATTCTACCAGCCGCTTCCTGGGCAAGGAAGGAGATAAAGTAGAGAATCTAACACTGAAAGTACTGCGTGTACGGTTGGAAGACGATCCTTACAAAACAATGGTCAAAGGAACAACTCCCTATTTTTATGTCCGACAAATACTGACGCTGGAAGATTCTATCGGTAATCTGGTTACTTTCCGGATAAGCCCCCGTACGGCAAGCCGTGAATCGGGACAAGTACCCGGTACAGAGCATGCTTTCCAACCCGGTGAGACGGTATTTATCGTCTCAGCGCGTATCTCATGTACCTTTGCTTCGGGAAACAAGCAATATACACGACTGAATTATGTTAAGTTTAAATAATCATAAAAGATAGGCCGGTCTCTTTCCTGTTAAAAACATTCGTCCTTACTTTACCGGCAGAAAAGGGGGTGCTATAAATATAGCTGAGATTATACCCAATGAACCTGATACGGTTAGTACCGTCGAAGGGAATTTTTCTTCTTATCTTCTTACTATTCGTTTATACTACTGCCCCTTTCTGCAAGTATAATTTCTAAATTCAGAGTTTGAATGTTTGACGTACAATTCATTACGCATTTTACGGCATCTATTTCTTATCCGGACTCCGCACGTATAGCTCTCGAAGGAGGTTGCCGCTGGGTACAGCTTCGGATGAAAGATGCTTCCGAAGAAGAACTGAAAAACACAGCCATACGCGTGCAGGACCTCTGCCGCCAATACGGGGCTACCTTCATCATTGATGACCACGTAGACCTGGTGAAACAGATTGGTGCGGACGGTGTCCATTTAGGAAAATTGGATATGCCGATAAAAGAAGCAAGGGAGAGACTTGGTAAAGGTTTCATTATCGGTGGAACCGCCAACACTTTTGAAGACATCAGGCAGCATGTTGCCGATGGCGCGGACTACATTGGTTGCGGCCCCTTCCGTTTCACCACCACCAAACAAAAATTATCACCCATCCTGGGACTGGATGGTTACCGCTCCATCCTGGCGCAGATGAAAGAAGAAGGTCTTTCAATTCCCGTCGTCGGCATTGGTGGAATTACTCGTGAAGATATCCCGGCATTGAAAGCCGTAGGACTAAGCGGGATAGCACTGAGCGGTGGTATTCTGAAAGCCGGGAATCCTGTGCGTGAGATGGAGACAATCATACAACTGACCGAATAGCAATCAATTATTGAACCATGGAAGATAAAACAAAAATCACCTATCCCGATTCCGAGAAAGTCTACATGCAGGGTGAACTTTTCCCTTACCTGAAAGTGGGTATGAGAAAAGTGAATCTGACGCCTACCGTAGTAGTGGAAAACGGGAAGAAAATCATCACGGAAAATGCCCCCGTGTACATCTACGACACAAGTGGAGCATACAGTGACCCGAACCAGAAAGTCGACTTAAAGAAAGGTCTGCCCCGCCTCCGCGAACCGTGGATACAGGAGCGGGAAGTGGAACGACTGACGGCAATCAGTTCCGAATACGGCAAGATGCGCCTGGCAGACAAGAGCCTCGAATCTCTCCGTTTTGAGCATATCACCCTGCCCTACCGTGCGAAAGCGGGCAAGCAGGTTACGCAAATGTACTATGCCAAAAAAGGAATTGTCACCCCGGAAATGGAGTACGTTGCCATTCGCGAAAACATGAACTGCAAGGAATTGGGCATAGAAACTTACATCACACCGGAATTTGTGCGGGATGAGATTGCAGCAGGACGTGCCGCACTGCCTGCCAACATCAACCATCCTGAGGCCGAGCCCATGATTATCGGTTCTAAATTCCTCGTCAAGATAAATACGAATATAGGAAACTCCGCCACTTCTTCCACTATTGAAGAGGAAGTGGAAAAGGCTGTGTGGAGCTGCAAATGGGGAGGCGATACGCTGATGGACTTGTCTACGGGAGAGAACATTCACGAAACGCGTGAATGGATCATTCGCAACTGTCCTGTTCCGGTGGGTACAGTTCCCATGTATCAGGCCATGGAGAAGGTGCGCGGAAAAGCCGAAGACCTGACCTGGGAATTATTCCGGGATACCCTCATCGAACAGTGCGAACAAGGAGTGGATTACTTCACTATCCACTGCGGCATTCGCCTGAAGAATATACATTTCGCCAACGAACGACTTTGCGGAATGGTGAGCCGGGGCGGAAGCATCATTTCGCAATGGTGCAAAATGCATCAGAAGGAGAGCTTCCTCTATGAGCATTTTGATGATATATGCGATATATGTGCGCAATATGACGTAGCCCTGTCACTGGGTGATGGTTTGCGTCCGGGAGCCATACGGGATGCCAATGACCGGGCACAGTTTGCCGAACTGGATACAATGGGAGAACTTGTGGAACGTGCATGGGCAAAGAATGTACAGGCATTCATCGAAGGTCCGGGACACGTGCCGATGCATAAAATCAAAGAGAACATGGACCGCCAGATAGAGAAGTGCCACGGAGCACCATTCTATACACTCGGTCCGTTGGTGACAGACGTTGCACCGGGCTACGACCACATTACAAGTGCCATCGGAGCTGCACAAATCGGTTGGTACGGAACAGCGATGCTTTGTTATGTGACTCCGAAGGAACACCTTGCCCTGCCACAAAAAGAGGATGTGCGTGTAGGTGTAGTCACTTATAAGATTGCCGCACATGCCGCCGACCTAGCCAAAGGACATCCGGGGGCGGAAGTCCGGGACGATGCTTTGAGTAAGGCACGTTATGAATTCCGCTGGAAAGACCAATTCAACCTGAGTCTTGATCCGGAAAGGGCACTCCAATATTATAAAGAAGCCAATCACCTGAATGGAAAGTATTGCACCATGTGCGGACCTAATTTCTGTGCTATGCGCATTAGTCAGCAGTTGAAGGATTGCAATGAATGAGCTATAAGCTACAAGCTACGAGCTACAAGTGCTTTGCCGTTTCATAGCGCAGCCACTCGTAGCTCGTAACTTGTAGCTCGTAGCTTGTAGCTTATAACATATTACTTTTTAAACTTATTATATTATGATTGAAACTAAAGTATCCAAAGGTATCATCAGTACCTATTTTGAAAAATTAGAAAGGAATCTTGACTTAGACGTTGCTATTGTCGGTGGCGGTCCCTCAGGGATAGTAGCAGCTTATTATCTGGCAAAGGCCGGATTAAAGGTGGCACAGTTCGACCGTAAGCTTGCCCCCGGCGGCGGAATGTGGGGCGGTGCCATGATGTTCAACCAGATTGTTATCCAAGAAGAAGCGATTGATATTGTAAAGGAATTCAATATCAACCACGAGAAGTATGAAGACGGACTGTATGTAATGGACTCGGTAGAAAGCACTTCTGCCCTGCTCTATCAGGCTGTTCATGCAGGTGCCACCATCTTCAACTGCTACTCTGTGGAAGATGTCATCTTCAAAAACAACACAGTGAACGGAGTGGTAGTAAACTGGACTCCTGTATTGCGTGAAGGCATGCACGTAGACCCGTTGAACATTCTCGCCAAGATAGTAGTGGACGGAACAGGACATGACAGCGAAATAGCTGCCACCGTAGCACGCAAAAATGGTATCCGTCTGGCAACAGAAACGGGTGGCGTGATTGGCGAACGTTCGCTGGACGTAGTGGCAGGAGAAGATGAAGTAGTAAACGGAACGAAAGAAATCTATCCGGGATTGTATGTTTGCGGTATGGCTGCATCTGCCGTTTCGGGCACTCCACGCATGGGACCGATCTTCGGTGGAATGTTAATGTCAGGAAAGAAGGTTGCTGATGAGATTATTGCGAAGTTGAAGAAATAATCTTTTGCAGATTACCTTTTCTTATGTATATACGGGCGAATGATTATTCACCCGTATACCTTTCTTTCCTGTAAGAGTATGATCCGACATTATTTTGCTTTATTACTTCACAATTTTTCTTCTGACAATCATCTGCTGAATAATTAATTTGCCTAACTTTGCTTTCAGTTAATATACCAGTAGAAGTTTGACAAATTAGTATCAGCGCATTATGAAATACACTACTCTTATCATATTCTGTTTATTATTGGCTTCATGCAAGCATAACAATACAAACAACGATGCTCAGCAACTTATTCTAAAAGTAGATTTAAAACCCTCGACAATATCCATCCATGAGATTTTCGATAGCGTTCAGGTGATACCTTTGGAGACTACAGATAGTTGTTTGCTAAGAGGTCCCGTAAAGGTTATCACCGGGAATAACCGGAACTATATTCTTGACTGGAAAAATTTCCAGGTATTTGTATTAAATGATAAAGGACACTACCTGCACACAATAGGCAAAAGAGGACAAGGTCCCGGAGAATACAGGGAAGTATATGATATGATTGTCGATGAAAGTAAGAATCAGGTAAGGCTACTCTCTCCTTTCGGCAGTCTTTATACCTACGATTTAGAAGGAAACTTCATCAAACAAAACCAATTACCGGAGAAAAGTAATTATCAGGCAATGGAGCAGATAGGAGACAATATCATGACATGGACCATTCCTGTCAGCAGTGATGAGCCTTGCATCACCATCGTAAATGCAGATAACGGTAAAGAAGTGAGCAGTTTATGGAAAGGCCCGCGCATATTGAACTCCCTATCCGGAGGAAACTTCTATACTTATGATGGAAAAACTTACTTTGCTCCGGCTTTTCACAACAACGAGATTTTAGAAATTACGGAAGATAGTTTGAAGTTAGCTTACAAATGGAATTTTGGGAAGGACAACATCGATATTTCCAAATATACCTTTACGTTAACCGATGATAACCAAGCAGAAGAGGGGAGACTTATGACGGACTATCTGGAAAATGGCACAATACCTTATCTATTAGGATCGCAATACCAGAACAGTAAATACTTTTATGTTTGCTTCTCGTATGGATGGTTCCCGAATCAAACAATAAAACATCTCTTCTACCGCAAAAGTGATGGGAAAAGCTTTTTCTTCAAAGACACCCAAGAGGATATATCCATCAGACCACAGGCTTTTGAAGAAGAATGTATTGTGCTGTTTGCCTCGTATGACGACCTTGAAGCATACAAATCCATACTAAGTCCGGCAGAGTATCAAAAAATAATATCCAGGAATGAAGAGGATAACCCTTGCCTGATTAAACTATATTTTAAATAGGAGCGTTATCCGGCAGCTTTTTTCAGTCTTCCAAAGTGGGACAGAACTTCTTTTGCATCCTCCCACGTCTGGTAGCGGTTCCAAATATCTCCCAGCAAGGCTGCACCGCCGAAACCAAGAGCTTTTATTTCTGAAAGGTTCGCCGCGCTTATTCCACCTAAAGCAACAACTTTTTCATTAATAATCCTTTCTGCTTGTGCCTGTCGTAAGGCTTCCTGAGAATATCCCGAACGATATCCCTGTTTGGAAATGCTATCATAAACAGGACTCATCAGTACATAGTCAAAGTGGGAAGCCATAGTTTTCACCTCTTCAAGGCTATGGCAAGCACGGCTCAGTAATCCCTGATACCCTTCCGGTGCTTCCGAATGACGGGAATTCAAGTGAATTCCCCCCAAAGAAAACTCGTCTTTCAGCGGAAAGAAATCATGAATAACAATCTGTTTCCTGTATTCCATAGGAATCCCATGCAAAAGATTCCCGACTTCATGAGCCGTAGCATCCGGCTTGCGCAGGTGCAGCAAGTCCAGTCCGACTTCAAATAGTCCGGTGATGATTCGGGCTTCCTCCGGAATGAAATCCGGAGACGTAATAACAATAAGTTTCATATCTCTATTCCTCAGTTAAGGGATTCACCGGATTTACCAAATATGGAAAATGACACAAAGGTCCGTTCCCCTGCCCTATATGTAAATCTTTCCCGGCTTCAATGGCCTTGGTTATATATGTTTTAGCCAGCTCCACCGCTTCATACAGAGGGAATCCTTGTGCCAGAAAGGTTGCGATAGCCGAAGAAAGAGTACATCCCGTGCCATGCAGGTTTCCAGAATGAATGCGTCTGGCACCAAAGAGATGGAGTTCATGCCCGTCATAAAGCACATCACACATTTCGTTGCCTGTCAGATGCCCTCCTTTAACCAGACAAGCACAGTGATATTTCTCATACACCAGATGTGCGGCATGTTCCATATCATCCACCGTATGGATGGGTTGTTGCAGCAATACTGCTGCTTCATGCAAATTAGGGGTAACGAGAGACACTTCCGGAAGCAATAGCGTACAAATAGCTTCCACTGCTTCATCCGTCATCAGATTGTGCCCACTGGTAGAAACCATTACCGGATCGAGAACCACCTGTCGGGGTGAATATTGATGTAACAACCGTGCAATTTCACTGATAATCTCCACATTTCCGGTCATACCTATCTTGATGGCATCCGGTCGTAAATCTTCCATCACTGCCTGCATCTGCTCACCTACCAGTTCTGCCGGCACAGGATGGACGGCCTGCACGCCTAATGTATTCTGCACAGTAATTGCAGTGATTGCCGTAGCAGCATATCCTCCCAATGCGGAGATAGTCTTTATATCTGCCTGTATGCCTGCACCACCGGAACTGTCGGAACCGGCAACGGAAAGAACAATCGCTTTCTCTTTCATAGCTCCCATTTCTTCATACACTTCATTTTTATAGGTTATGACTTATAAAAATGCTATAAATTTCTTTTATATCAAGTATAACTTATAAAAGAATATCATATTAATCTGATAACACTTCCCGTCCTACTACTCTCCCAAGCCGCTTCAATCAGCCGGATAACACCAAGAACTCCGCAGGCATCACTTTGCAAGACCTCTCCTTTACGGACATGCTGATAAATATTCTCATAGAAAGCAGCATAGTTACCTGGAAGAGTTGGATAGGATTCACGCACCACATCCCCATTCTTTTCCGTATGAAGTATTCCCCACTGGGATTTATCTTCCTCTCCCCAATGCGGAGTATCCGGCTGTATGCCTTTAGTTAGATCTGCTTCCTGAGGATCAAGACCGTACTTCACATACGAACCTTCCGTACCATGAAGTACAAATCGAGGTTCATTCTCACACATTAGATAACTGGCTTTCAGTGTAATCTTCACTTCCGGCGCATGGGCAGGTTTCAGTAAATGGATAATGAAGTAATCATCCACTTTGCCACCGGTACGCAAAGTTGCAATATCGGCAAATACAGCTTCGGGCATACCGAACAACTGCACAGCCTGATCTATGACGTGGGCACCCAGATTATAAGTCAGGCCTCCGCCACTCTCCCCGGTTTCTTTCCAGGTATTAGGTTTGATGAAATTCCGGTAACGGGGAAAGGTGGATTCAAATTCTACCAGACGGCCTAACAGTCCTTTGTCCAATATTTCTTTCACGGTCAGGAAGTCGCAATCCCAACGGCGATTCTGGTAAACACTCAGGGTTAGTCCTTTTTCCGCAGCAAGAGCTACAAGTTCTTCCCCTTCCTCTACGGTAGTAGTGAAAGGCTTTTCCACAATAACATGTTTTCCGGCTTCAAGAGCACGACGGGCATATTCATAATGGGAACTATCCGGAGTATTTACAACAACCAGTTCCAACTCCTCCATCCCTATTAATTCTTCAAAACTACGCACAATACGGGATTGTGGATATTTCATCTTCGACAATTCCTTGCTGCGTTCCGTAATCGCAGTCAACTCAAAATGGGGATTGGTGGAAATAAAAGGAGCATGAAACACCTGCCCCGACATTCCGAAAGCGGCCAATCCAGTTTTTATCTTATCCATACAACTTTCTTTTTCTTGCAGCAAAACTAATGAAATTATCATTTATTTGCCACATAAAACAATGACTATATAACAATCCCTGCAAGATTTATTATCTGCATTTGTACACTGTTATAGTTTTTTTAGCACAATGAGAGCTTGATTCATTTCAATTGCCTTATTCCATATTTCCTGTAACTGGCTATAATACTCGGAAGGCATAACAGAGGAATTCAAGCTGAATGAATAGTTCACAATGACATTGTTTCCGTTTCTTTGAATCATATATTTGCATTGCAGTTTACCATCTTCAGTCTTCACTACTTGCGAGTGAGGTATTTCTTCCACTTCGTATCCTTCGGGAAGCGTCAGTGCACAAGAGAGATTCAACCGATACAGATAGGGAAACTCAACCGGAAGAATTCGCTCCGACTGTATAAAGGGATTCTTGGTCAACTGCGGGAATAGCATCGGATTGATATAGATGTGGTCCTCCGACTTCTCTGCTTCAAGTATAAAATCAAGATCTTCCTGTATGGTTACAAAGTCATCTTCCATCTCTGTTCGTTTCAGATTGCTGATAGCCAGCTTTTCTTTAACCAATTCCTGCTTATTTACAAGAGAGTCTTTTGTCTGGTACTCTTTCCTATATCCCAATGCATCATGTCCCTTCAGAATAGTAGTCCGGCGCCCCGTTATCTGACTTCCCTGAGCATTCGCACTAATCTTCATAAAAATCTGGTTGGTAGGTATCTCCTGCAAATTCACCCACTTCTTATTTTCAGGTATATCCGCAGAAAGTATACGTGCTTTAGTTACAGACAATTCAACGGGTAGCACATTAAGAGCCGGTATATCCATCGAGCCATCCAGATAAACATATTTACCTTTAGCCTCATCATAAATAGCAACCACAAAAGTGTTCAACTTCTGAAGGGAAGGGAAACTAACCGGCAACATTCCTGCAGAGCGTCGACTCATGACAACAGGATAAGCTTTGATACCAAAGCTTTTGAGCATGCCGATAAATATAAAATTTAAATCAGCATTACTGCCGGTTCCGGTCTTAAGTACTTTATCCAGATTTTCGCTATACAATTTATATTCTCCATTCCATGAAAACTTCTGCTTTAGCAATTGAAATGTTCCTATTACTTTTTTGTTAAAATCCAAATTGCCTGAACGGCTAAGTTCCCGAATCTCTTCAATATATGGATTCTGCCACAACAAGTTCGCACCGAAACTCTTACTCTCTTCCCTGGTCAGTTGCTTGTCCACATCTTCCCAGTTCTGGCTATAAGGCTTATAGTCTTCACCCGGATAATTAGTGCCTTGCAGATCGAAACTGACCTGTATTTTATAGTCCTCCGGGCACCAACAGAAAGATTCATCCTGACGGATAGCAGGCAAATTCCGGGAGGTGAATGTTAGTTTCCGTGCCGAAATAGAAAAGTCATGGGCAACTCTTGCTACACCACTTGTCGTATGTTGCTTAGCCTGCATCGAACTTTTCTCTTCCAAGACATCTATATATTGACGGCCTCTGAACTCAACATTGTATACAAATACATGAGGAATGGTTATTTCATATTGGTTGTATACTACAGGAAGCTCTTCCTGCATCATCCAGTTTTCTATGTGCACAGAATAATCAGAAACCACTTTATAATGATACTCTATAACCGTTCCAACCTTGACAGCAGGCAACGAAAACTTTAAGACTTTGTAATAGGTATTCACCCGTTCATTAGAAACCAGTTCCCGCTTCAGGCGAGTCTTAGTCATTTTCCCATTTTCCAGATTATAAGAGCATCCGTCCAAGTTCAAAATACCATCTTTCTCTTTATCTCTGTCAGAAGGTGCATAGTAAGGAATAGTCACATCCGCATGCGATACTCCCTGCGGTTTCAATATCTTAATACGCACCCAATGTTCCGTAAACAACCGAAAACCATCATCGTAAGTAAAGCCACTCTTACCCTTATGAAATAAATAAACTGCAGTCGCAGTGGTATCAGGGACATACGCAGTCAATGCCAACTCTTCCTTGGAGGGTCTACCATACTTTAAATCAGGCTCAATTACAGTAGTAGCTTGTTGTGCGAAAGCCATCGGAAAGCACAAGAAAATAAACACGCAGAATATGAACAACTTGTTTTTCATAATTTGACTTTTTGAGGTTACCAATTATACAAAAGTAATAATTAATACAATACAGCGGTAACTATCTTATAAAAAAAGAAAGACTCATTACCTTATAACTTCGCAAATTACCCTGCGGAATATAGAAGGCGAAGAAAGCACCGAAAGCCATACAGATGGACAATGTAGTGAACTTAACACTCGAAAAACGTAGAGGTGAACGGCAAGCAGGTTACTTCGGTTAAGCAAGACAACCAAGGGTAAAGACCTAGAACATCTTTTGCATGACACGTAAGGGAGTTCTTATCAGAAGGGTTATTCCATAACCAACGGACGTTTACGCCAGTCATCTTTCACGTAACTGTCAGGATAAACGGTCTTATCTATCAACTCACCGTTTTTCAGGTGTATCCAGGAAGTAAAGGTGCGTTCGCCCTCCTTCAATACAATCACACGGGCACCGTTTGAAAGGTGATTATACTCCGTATTACCGCCAGTGAAACGTCCATAGGCCAGTACGATACCTTTCCACATGACTGAATAATCATTATCATGGTCATGACCGACAAAAGTACCCATTACGTCGCCCGCCTCTTTCATGGCAGCAAACATACCGGTATTAATAGCAGGTGCACAAGCTTTTTCCATACGCGTACCATAGAGAATAGCATTCTCATCGGAAGCCGCTTCATTATATTCGGGCAAGGGGATGTGGAAAAATGCCAAAGCAGGCAAAGGTTTCCCATCATTCTTAGCGGTAAAAGCTGCACTTTGTTGACGATACCAGTTTACCTGATCGAACGTGAGCCAATCGTACCCTTTCACATCGGGCAGCTTGGAATACGAATGAGAGTCGAGGCAATAGAGCACAGAGGCATCTTTCTTACCATCCGAAGACTTTACTACAAGAACGTAATCGGGAGATTCGACTGTTCCGCGATCGGGCTGAATGTTGTAAGGCATGGACCGGATGATATCATAGAGCTCGGCATGGGTTTTACCTTGTTCATTATCATGGTTACCGAAAGTAACAGCAAAAGGCAGCTTGCGGGAAGAAGCACAGGCAAGCACGGTTCGCATAGCCGTATCCGCAGGTGCGGCATAAACTACATCTCCTGTGAAAACAACCAAGTCGGGACGTTCGGCATCAAGCACTTCGTTGATACGCTTCAAGGCAATGGCTGAAGCTGGATTGTGATACTGAAAATGGATGTCGGTAAACTGGACGATTTTAAACTCTCCGTTCTTGTTAAACTTTAAAGGGGTAACCTGTGCCTGGCAGAACAGAACTGTCAGAAAAGCCAGACTAAGGATTAAAGAGATTCTCCTCATGTTAGTGATTAGTTTTAGGTAGTTATCAGGTCAGAATCAATTATTCTTTGGTAATCAGGACTGTTGCATAAGCTGAGATACCTTCTTCGCGACCGGTAAAACCAAGCTTTTCCGTAGTAGTAGCCTTGATGGAAATGTCGTCTTCATCTATTCCCATTACTTTGGCAAGCGTCTGCTGCATGGCAGGAATATAGGATTTCAGTTTGGGGCGTTCTGCACAGATGGTTGCATCAATGTTACCCACGGAATAGCCTTTGGTTGCAATCAGTTCTACGGTTTTCTTCAGTAATATTTTGCTGTCTATGTCCTTGAACTCTCCTGCGGTATCGGGAAAATGATAACCGATATCACGCATATTGGCGGCTCCCAGCAAGGCATCGCAAATGGTATGAATCAGCACGTCGGCATCCGAATGTCCGAGTAATCCTTTCTCATGTTCCAAGCGGATACCGCCTAACCAAAGTTCACGCCCTGCCACCAACTGGTGTACATCGAAGCCAAAGCCTACACGTATTTTCATATCGTTCTTCTTTAATTTTATTGGATGGATGCACGAAAGTACGGAAAAAAAGCAAATGGGGAATAAAGACAGAACACAAATTACGCAATTTTTCGTCTTATATAAGGCAACCGACATAGATCTAAAAAAGTGTTGGATTAAAATTCCCAAAGAAGATCTGTTAAAAACACATCCTCTTTGGGAAAATAAAGAAATGAGAGGTATCTAGAAACGAGGACACCCCTCCAGCAATCAAATCATTCTGCCCAGTCCGGTTTAGGAAATTCCCTTATCGGACTGTACCGAATGTAGGATTCAAATATTTCTTTATCAGGTCCTACTATGCGGGGATCTTCCGATCGTTTCAGTTCCTCTAATAAAGCTTGTTTCAGTTCATTTTCAATCTCAGCATAATCCTTCTTGCCTATCAGGTTATCGAGGCAGAACGGGTCATTACCAATACAATACAACTCAAACTCAGGACGTTTATTAAATGCCAGATCGAAATAAGGACGAATAACGGGGTTCTTATGATTCTCTATCAGAAACGTCTTAGAAGGTGCATCATCCACATCAGTAAATGCCCAATCGGGATGGAAGGTACCATCTTCACCGATTCCGTACATGGGGCATAGTTCGCCCGTTTTCTTATTTAGCATCTGAGGAGCTCCGGCAGGCCAACGTTCCGGTCTAAGGTTCCAGATTAACAGATAATCCTGGTTGCGGACAGCACGCTGCGGATATCCTAAATTCTGCCATCGGGAAGAAGAATGCCTCTCACGGCCCATATACACATACTTTTTCGACTGATCTACTATTCCTTCTTTTTTCGATTTAAGTATATTCATAAAGCTTCGTCCTGAGATAGGAAGCATTCCATCCGGTTTCACTCCCGCTATTTCCAAAATGGTAGGGGCAATATCCACAAAGCTAATCGGATCATCTACCCGGCGTTTTCCCGGAAAACCTTTCGGATAACTAACTGCGAAAGGAACATGTACCCCATATTCAAAACAATTGGCTTTTGCCCGGGGAAAAGGCATGCCATTATCTGCCGTTACTATAACAATTGTATTATTGAGTTCACCTATTGAATCCAGATATTCCAGTATTTTAGACAAATGCGAATCAGCCCATTCTATTTCTACGGCATAGTCCAGCATATCCCCTCTCACTTCTTCCGAATCGGGAAGAAAGCCGGGGACATCTACCTGATCGAGTTTTTTTCCATTGCGCTTCCATGAACCTTTTTCATAGACGCGATGAGGCTCGGTAGCTCCATACCAAAAATAAAAAGGCTGTCCGTCTTTACGTTGCTGCATGAAGGAACGGAAATTCTCATAATAGTTCGTCAATCCAATTCCTTTGGCCGTACGCAAATCCGAAGAAGTGTTTTTTTCATATTTATGTTTATTGAATGGATGTCCGGCAGCGTTTCCTTTTCTCCATAATGTATCCTGATCGTTCCGTGCATATTGGAAAGGGTCTACACCCTTTCCTGTAAAACCGGTGTAATATCCGCTTGCTTCCAGAAGATCGACAAACGGAACATGCTCTTTCATCCAGGAAGAAGCATGCTGCCCGGATTGCTTGTTTTGCCAGTGATGGCGCCCTGTTACCAAACTACTTCTGGAAGGTGCACTCCCCGGAGAGCCGCCATAACAATTTGTGAAGTAGATTCCATTAGAAGCCACTCTGTCGAATCCCGGTGTATTTACAAACCGGCTACCGGCAAAACTGGTATGTGCATAACTTTGGTCATCGTTTATCACGAATAAGATATTCGGACGTTTGGCAGGTTCTTCTTTTCCTTTAGTTCCAGCAAGTACCCCCGAACTTAATGAAAGTAGCACAGCTCCAGTTATATATCTCATAGGATCGTTATTTAAAAACATATTATTTTGGATTTTATTCTTCTATTCTTTTTAATCACCCTCGTATACCAAAGGAGGAATGTTCTTTTCCGTACCAGGGTACCCTTTATTCTGATTGATGATTCCCCCGGAGTTTGCATTGATTGCATACGAAGGAATAGGCCAGAATATATGGAAAGGTGAACAAGTGAAATAGTTTCCGTATGGAGTCTGTACACCTTTATTATAAAAATCGCTAATTTCTACTACCCTATCATACCAGAAGTTATCTTCTGTCAGCCTATCCATGGTATATGTCTTTCCATTGTAGCAAGGAATTCCTGTCCGGGCATAAATGATAGCTATTCGCGTTAATTCTACTTTACGCGGCTCCTCATAATACAATTCTCTTGCCCTTTCATCCAATACAGCACCTACCGTTTGCTTTTCAACATCCGCAGCAGAATACATATATTGTGCATTGGCTCTTTTCCGTATGGTATTTATATCTTCGGCAGCCTTTTGCCACTCTCCTTTCCAGACATAAGCCTCCGCCCTAAGCAAATAGGTTTCAGCCAAACGGAAAATATAGAAGTCACCCGGACCTCCCTTGGGTTGTACACGGTCAGGATCAGGATACCATGTTTTATAATTTGGCCAACCATACCAGCATCGGATGGTATCCTTACACAAAATAGTACCTTGATCACTATATAGTTGGAGATGCTTCCCATACCATTCGTTTCCGCTTTTTTTCAATGCAGGATTGTTATAAACCAGCATTTCCATAGTCATCCAGTTTTCATTATCTGTCCGATGCCTATAATCAGAAAAGTCTTCTACGTGATTAATGGTCCATACTCCCTTTTGTGCATACCAAGTAGGGCGAATACGACTGATTCCCCTACCATATTTTTCAACAATACCTATTTCATTCTTAGCTGCATCCGACATACCGTTTGCTCCATTGGGAGTTTTAATGACTCCAGTCAGTCCATAATAAGGAAGTGCATTATACATAACCTGAGTACCGCTAGTATTTCCTTCCATACCATATCTATCGATAGTAAGTAATAACCCTTCAGTATTTTCAGGCAGACTCTTATTTTCAATACGGAACATATCCCATATCACATCTTTATCTGCAACACTTTTATTTGATCCGAAACGTTCAGTACAGAGTTTATGAACTCCCCCATTTATAATTTCGGTTGTAATTCGGATAGCATCATCAAATCTCCCTTCAAGTAAATAGTATTTAGCAAGCAAATGCTTACAGGCAGCTTTGGTCACCTGTCCACCTTTTACTTTATTAGCTTCAGGAACATGTTGTGCAGCAAACTCCAAATCCTTTATCATTTTCAACCAAATGGACTCTTTTGTGGTAGTATAATAATCAACCTTGGGTTCGGTAAGTTCGTCCAAGACCAAAGGTACATCTCCATACTGCAAAGTTTTCATATAGTAGCGATAAGCTCTTATAAAATAAGCTCCACCTAATAGCGCATTCTTTGATTCTTCCGATTTGAATGTAGCTTCATTAATTCTGTTTATAATTGTATTGCAGTTCTTTATATTAATAAAGGAATTATCCCAGTACCATCCAATTCTAGTGTATGCTAAATGATTATTTTGTCCGTCAGGAAGCATCTGATTGTTCAAATCCTGCCATGGAGTCGCCTTATCGGTTGTACCGTCTACAGCTATATCCGAATATTTCATATTTGTACAGAACGGCGCTTGATCGGCACAAAATTCTCCTCTGAAAGTCGTCATTGCCTTATCCAATACCGCTTGTAATCCAGCCTCATCAATCAATGCATTTTCAGGAGCATAAAAAGAGAGTGGCTTAGGATCAAGGAAATCTGATCCGCATGAGCTAAACAAGCAGACAGTAAATGACAATATCGCTGTTTTATATTTCATAATGGTTTTCATATCTATATAATTTGATTTAGAACTTAAAGGGTCATATTTAATCCAAAAGTGAATATTCTTTGTGAACGCATTCCATCTTCGGGGTCACCGAATTTCCAGTCTTTTGCCCACATAGCTGCATTCTTTACATTCAGTGTTAGTTTAAGATTGGATATAGGAGTCTTTTTCAAGAACTTAGCAGGAACTTTATAAGCTAAAGCTATATTTTCCAAACGTATATAAGACTTATCGAACCATACTGAATAATTGACTCCTTTTGCAGGTGCAGAGCGCAATCTGGCAAAATCATCCAACTGATTTTCAGGAGTCCAATAAGGAATATCCCTAGAGTTACAGCGATCTTCTATATGATCTGCATGTTTTGCCAAATTATAACTCCCCTTATGCCCCCAGAGAGAATACAGAACAAAAGAGAATTCAAAGTCATTAAACAGCGTAAAAGTATTGTTCAAAGTCCACGAAAAACGTGGGGTTTTATATCCCAGAAATTGCTTGTCTTCATCTGTCAACAACCCGTCATCATTTACGTCCTCCAACCTGAAGTCACCAGGTGCCTGATTCCACTTGGCAGCCTCTTCTTCTTGTCCGATCTTCCAGGTTCCCAGAATCTTATAGTCCCATATCACATCTTTTGCCTGACCGATAAACCAGTTATTGGTCTTGTCATCCGGTTCTTTTTGCCCTACAAAGTTACCATCTTTATCAAAAACATCATACTTTTCACCGGTTATAGTAATAATCTTATTCCGGTTTAATGAGAAGATCAGATTGGATGTCCATTCAAAATTATGTTGTCTCATATTGATACTGCTCAGAGAAAGTTCGAATCCCTTGTTTCTGATTTCTCCCAAATTGGCGTACACTCTTTTGTATCCGGTGATGGTAGGAAGTTCTCTGTTTACCAATACATCCGTGGTCGACATATAATAGGTTTCTACGGTTCCGTTTAAACGGCCATTAAATAGTCTGAAGTCCAAAGCCAGGTTATAAGCCTCTGTCTTTTCCCATTTAAGCTTTTTGTTTCCCATTGTATTTATTTCCAGAGTAGGAATTGTAATCGGATTTCCATTTAAATCGGTATTCAATGATTTTTCAGCAAGCATTTTAGACAGAGCTGCATAATTTGTAATGTCCCTGTTTCCATTTATTCCCCAAGATGCTCTTAACTTCAGATAATCAACAAACTTCATTTTAAAAAACTTTTCTTCTGAAATCACCCATCCCAAAGCAGCGGCCGGGAAGGTAGCATAAGGATTGGAATATCCGAACAAAGACGATCCATCCCTCCGTACCGATAAAGTCAATAAATACTTGTTCATGAAACCATAGTTGAGTCTGGCCATCAGAGCATTCGATGTTCTGACCTCATCATTACTTGAAAGTTCCGGCAAATTACCTATAGCCATATCATGATACCCGAGTATATCGTTCGGAGTAAAGTTCTGGTTACTCATTTTCTCCGTATCATTACGGAATTTTTCTGCATTTGCCAGTAAGGTGACATCTACCTTATGTCTTTGCGCAAAAGTCTTATTCCAGTTTATAATGTTATCGACTTGCCACTCTCTTCTCAAAGAATTTTCACGCGAAGCACGTCCTCCGAACAACTTCCATTCCGGGTGTTCAGAAGAATCATGTATGTTGTTATGATAGAAGACGAACCGGGTGGTATAATTCACCGTATAAGTAATTCCAAATGGCAAATCCAGAGTGGCATAGATTTTAGGAAAAAAGGTAAAATATTCCTGCTCCCGCGACCTGTATGTAGAGTTTAATAAAGGATGTTTTGCTTGATTATCATCATTAGGATACAATTTCAATGTTTCTTCATCACTTTCATAAAAGGAACTGTAAGGAGTGAGTTTGGTATACTGATCCACATCTGCGGGAACAGAGCTTTCGTCACGATAAGAAAATTGGGCATTCAGACCTACTTTCAAAAAGCGGGCAGGTTTCCCCTCTATATTCACCCTCGAACGTATGGTAGAAAATTCATCTCCCTTTACTAATGACTCATTCGACATATACCCCAATGACCAGTAATAAGAAAAATCTTCTTTTTTCCCGGAAAGACTTATGTTATAATCCTGCCTCGGACCATTATGAAAAATATAGTCTTCCCAATCGATACTTCTTCCCGCTTTGTAATTCTCTATCTCCAATCCGGTCAGTCGCAGTCCCGACAACCAAGCATCTACCAGATTATCCGGTGTGGTACTATGGTAGGCCATCCATTGATCCAAATATTGAGAATCTATCGTACGCGGATCATCAAAAGGGCTCCAAGGAGTCTGTGGTACAGTTGCACTATAAACTGACTTAAACATATCAGAACGCCACTTAATAAATCCATCTTTATCATACGGCTTTACCCTGTTCGCTGTAGTAGCTATACCGATACTTCCATTAAAGTTGACAACAGGTTTTTGAGAGTTTCCTTTCTTGGTTGTAATAGCGACTACTCCATTGGTGGCTCTCGAACCATAAACCGCAGCGGAACTTGCATCTTTCATAATATCCAGCTTCTCAATATCATTCGGGTTTATGTCTGAAATATCACCATTATAGATCACTCCATCGACAATAATCAGAGGGCTCGATCCGGCAGTCAACGTATTGTCACCACGAATCATCATATCACTATTTCCCTTCGCAGAAACAGAGTATCCCACACTCATACCCGGAATACTGTTGCGCAATAAATCGCCAACACTGGATGGAGTATAGTTTTGCATACTTTCCGCTTTCACCTGAGAAATAGATCCGGTTAGGTCACTTTTCTTTGCCACTCCATAACCCACAACAACTACTTCATCCAGAATTTGTGAATCTTCCTGCAAAGTGACTGTTATATTCTGATTATTTTTTACAGGAATCTCTTGGGTAAGATATCCGATATAAGAAATCTGTAGAACTGCATTTTCCGCAACATTCAGGGAAAAGTCTCCATTCACACTGGTGATTGTACCATTTGATGTTCCTTTTTCCATGATATTACATCCAATGACCGGCTCTCCGGTATTATCCTTAATTATACCCGTAATTCGCTTGCCTGTTTGCTGAGTGGCCTTACTCTTTTCATCTGCTTTAAAAATAACGATGTGCTTATCCTCTATTATATATCCCAAATCCTCCCCTTTAAAAAGAGCATCCAAAATTTGGGTGATGCTGCCATTCTTAATATCAAGGGATACTTTTTTCTTCAGGTTGATTTCCTCATTGCGATACCATAAAGAATATTCTCCCTTTTGCTTGATCTGTGCCAAGGCTTCTTCTAGCGTTACATTTGTTAAGTGGAGAGATAGGTTCTTTACCTGTGAATAAGCTATTTCCGTAGATGCCAAAAAGAATATAATTACAAGAAATAGATAATAAATACGACGAGGGTGTTTATTTTTTAAATTTAAATCCATATTTTTGTATTGATTTTAGGTTTGTAAATCCATGAACAATTACAGACTCTAGTCTTAACTGAAGCGAAAAATGTTAGCGCATTTTTCGCTTTTTCCATACTACTATATCATTTCATCATAGGCATTTTTTTTAGGGTTAATAAATTCTTTTCCGAGTTCTTTTATTTTCATCTATATAGATCATATATTCTTCAATCCTGTATTTTAAACGTTTATCTGCAGTTATCACACGCAATATTTGCTCCAGATTCTCACCTCGTAAGAAGTCTCCGGTCAGAATAATATCCTCAATATTAGAAGAGGTTATGCAAATATTTACATTGAAAATACGTTCAAGCTGTTTGACTATTTCTTTCAAAGGAAGTGCCCTGAAATAATAGATCCCGTTTCTCCACGATGTATAATGGGCAATATCCACTGTACGTGTAGTCAAAGAATGATTGTGCTTATCATAATATGCTTGTTCGCCAGGAGACAGGAAGATTCTTCTTTTCTTGTCTTTACTCTGCACCTCGACTTTTCCTTCTGATAAAGAAACCTCAATCCAGTCATCTTCTTCGTATGCTTTTACATTGAATTGTGTACCCAATACTTCAACGTTAATCTGATTAGCCTTCACTATAAAAGGATGCTCGGCATCATGAGCCACCTCAAAGAAAGCTTCTCCATTTATTTCGACTTCCCTGTTCTTTGAGACAAAAGCATTGGGATAAGTGATTGTAGTTCCGGCATTCAAAATGACTTTACTCCCATCGGGTAAAGTGATTGTTGATAACATACCGAATGGATTAGACATCTCTATTTGTTGACTGTTGACTTGATTGAAACCTTCTTTATATGAAAAATAGCCGGTCATTCCCAATAGAATTGCAATAGAAGCGGCCACAGTGCTGATCTTTAGAAGACGCCTGATGTTCCGGCTCCTGTTTATCCGTTTATGAACTTCTTGCAAGATATAGGATTTCATTTCTTCTTCTTTCTTTTCGATTTCAGAAGAAAGTTTCATTTCACGAATCAACTGGCGGAAACTACGATTATCATCATTAGAATGACTCCAGTCTTCTAACATCGCTTTTTCATGATCACTGATGTCATGAATTAATTCATTTCGTAGAATATCAATAAGGTTGTTTTCCTCGCTCATAATTAATTGTTTCTAAATTGAGGAGTAGGCTTGATGGGATTTCATTTAAAAGGCATCCCGTATTTTTAAATTCTTTAACTAATGGAAGAGAAAAAGAAAGACCATAATAGAGAAAGAGTCAAGTCCGGATAATAGGGTTTTATTTGCTTGATAATCTTTTCTATAGCAATTTTCATTTGTACGCGCACCGTGTTTTCCGAAATGCAAAGTCTCTCTGCTATTTCTTTGGGTTTTAATTGCTCCTGACGAGCCATAAGAAATATCAAACGGCATTTTTCCGGCAATTCGCCAATAATCTTTCCCAATAGCTGCTCCATTTCTTTATAAGAGATCTTATCGTAAGGAGATTCTTCTTCTGTGATTTCCAATTGGACAGGTAATTCATCCAATGAGACACGGTTTTGCCTGCCATTTTTCTTATTGTAACGGGTAACCTCGTTTCTTACGGATATAAATAAATAAGCTTCCAGATTTTCTATATCCTTTAGTCTTTTGCGCGATTGCCATACAGCAAAGAAAACATCAGCAACTACTTCCCGACAAGATTCTGTATCTTTCAGAAAATAGTAAGTATAGCGAAATACCTGGTCATAATACATCTCATAGAACATATTGAATGCCAATGTATTTTCCTCTTGAATCATTGTTAAGAGGCTATGGATATCTTCTGTGTCTTTCACCGATTCTAAAATCATTTTTTTCATTTCATACTATTCCATACAACTATTCAGGAATCAATGACTGAATCTGAGAGACAAAGATATAACTGTTTATCTTTGCCTCCAAATTTAATTTATGCGAATTCAATCGTCTGTGGATAGTATTCACTGAAAAAGACAAGATTCAGTGCTCTGTAATTCTATTCTTGTTAGTTTACTGATAATCAATCAATAGCATTTACCGACGGTTTACTGCAAGATGTAAAAGCATTTACTGCCGCATGTAACAGCCTTTACCCCTTATTGTAACGACCTTTACCACGGCATGTAACGGTCTTTACCACGGCATGTAAATGGAGTTACCGTGTGGAGTTACTAAAGTTACCATTTGGAGTAAACTGAACTTCCATGAAAGACAACTGTGTGCTTATAAAGGTGAAGTAAGATAATTCTTATCTGAAAAGAAGGAATAAAGTTATGAGCTGATTTATCTTCTACGACGTCCGAACAAGTCCTTTATTCCGTCAAGGTCGAAACCTAACGTGAAGCGAAGTGTCTGGTCGAGTGGATTGCTCTGTGCTGTAGATACCAGGTAAGCAGCATCCAGTGAAAACACACTCATCTTGAAACCTGCTCCGAAAGAGAAATACTTGCGGTTTCCTTTGTTCTCATGTTCCCAATGGTAACCACCACGAATGGAGAACTGTTCGTGATAGGTATATTCCAATCCCAACGACCATTGTATCTCCTGCAGTTCTTCCTTGAAACCACCGGGAGCATCACTGAAAGATTTGAAAATACCCTTAATGGGTGAGATATCATTATAATCACGGTCCAGACGTTCTTCATATTCTTCCTGTGACTCGTCTTCTCCACGGATAGGACGGGTGGGAAGCATATATTTATTGGCGTCGAAACTAACTCCAATTGTATTGTAATCATCTATCGGGAACAGTAAAGAAGCACCCAAACGCAAGTTAGTAGGCAGGAACTGACTGGTATTACCGCTATCATAAGAAATCTTCGTACCGATATTAGAAGCATTCAATCCGAAAGAAAGCATGCACTCACGCTGGGCAAGTATGACGTAATTTGTATAATAGAAGGCAATGTCGGCAGCAAAAGCGGAACCGGCAGAAACTTCTTCGTCTTCCCTGTATGCCAGGTCGGAGTAAATATACCGTAATGCAACCGCTGCAGAGAAACGCTCGGAAAGCATACGTGAGTAAGCTATATCCACCGCCATCTCATAAGGTTTAATCGTATATCCCGGAGAATTCTCGTCACCGGTATATCCCACGGGTACTTCCCCCAAAGAAAAATAGCGCAAAGAACCGCTGACTGCCTGATAATCTCCGATGCGATAGTACCCTGCCAGATATGCCAAGTCAATATCATTCACCAGCTTACGCAACCAAGGAGTATATGAAACCGCCACTCCGGCACGGCTGATAGTAAACGGATACTTTGCCGGGTTCCAGAATTGGGAGTTCACATCCGGATCTGTAGCCGCGCCCACATCTCCCATACCACCACCACGGGAGTCAGGGGCAATCCCCAGAGAGTTAACACCGGTATTAACAGGGTTAAACTGATTCTTGTCCTGAGCAAGAAGGTGTACGGACAAGAAAGCTATGATTAATGGTAAGATGTATTTCTTCATACGATATTATTTAATTCTTCATCTGCGGATGAAGAATATCTTTTTAATACTAATTAAACAGAGAATCCCCCTGTTTATTGTGACAGGATGATGATTTTCTGTGATTTCGTACTTTCACGACTGCCATCAGAGACAATAGAAGCACGATATAGATAAACACCCGGTGCCAGGCGTTGCCCACCGTTACTACACAAATCCCATTCTACATAGTAGGTTTGTCCTTCAGATATTCCTTTCTCCATATGTGTCCACATTTCCCGCCCGGCAAAATCATACACGGACATACGGACTGAAAGTGTGGAACCGGGGCGATTGTGAGAAAGAATAAATGTAGTACTTTCACGGGCAGGACTCTGTGTGCAAGTTACTGAAAAGAGACCGGGACGTAGCCCTCGAACCACCTCAAACTCTAAAGTCTTTGTAGAAGAATTATTCAGTAAATCCCAAGCACGGAATGACAATATATGTTTCCCCTCCGTAAGTTCGGGCACTGAAAAATGCACTGTACCCCGGGTATAATCTCCCGCTACCGGAGTATAATAATCATTCAGATTGTAAGTCGACACCGCACTGCCGTCTATACTAAGCGAAAGGTCATGCCCGATACCATTGCCAACCGTATTGATACCATCCGCATCTTCTAACTCGGCTACAAACAAGGGAGTAGTATTGGTTTGTCCACCGGAACTGAAGTCCGGCGCATTCAGATAAATGGTTATCTTAGGGCCTAACGTATCTGCCAAAGAAACATCATCATCCGTACCGCCTACCAGGAAACGGTCGAAAGCTCCGCCCGCTTCATTAGAGTGAACAGCATCCAGAGCGTAAAGACTCAATAAGCCTTCTTCATCGGAATAATTGATATCCAACGGTACAGGGAAAGTAAACTCAAACCGCCCCTGACGAACCGAATCACTGCCTGAGAAGAGAGTTTTACTGCGCTCCGTATAAGTATAAGCCCCCTCACCACGATTATCAAGAGTGGTTACTTCTTCCTTACTATCCAGTACAGTAGGATGCACTGTGCCGGTAAAGTCTTCTGCTAAAGCACCTTCGGGAGTCAGGATACGTCCTTTTACAGTAATCTTGCTACCGGCTTTCACCTGCGGATAGGTGTTTGTTTCTTCTGCTACATTCACTCCGGCAAATTCATCCACCTGGATTTGATAATCAGGATATGCCAGGGTCAAGGCAGGATCGCCGATCAGAGAGAAATTCAATTTATTCTTGTCAGTAGCCAAAGATGCATCGCACTTTGAAAGCCGCATAACATCTCCCAGTCGCAGGCGTTTACCTTCAGGGCGGGAAAAGATATGACGAAGGAAAGCCTGGTTTAAAATAGAATTCTGCGCAGCATATACCACCCGGGAAGTGGTGAGCAAAGCAATAGCCCCGCCTTTGGCATTCAGGAATGCCTGCTCTCCGGCGGAAGTCTGGATATCGTCGAAACGGGTAAAGTCACAAGTAGCTGTTATCCATAGAGGAAGACGTGGGGATGTCATCTTGGTAATATCTCCCATGTTCAGCAGATTCTCCTCTGCCCAGGCGGAAGTACTTCCGTGCCCTGTATAGTTGACTACCAGCATGCCTTTGTCGAATAATTGCAATAGGCGTTTTGTTGCATCGGGATAAGTTTCTCCGGTAGCAGAAGATTCGCGACGGAAAGCATCGGCATAGATTCTTTCAACAAGGAAGGAAGGATAATTCCGTTCTGTATAACTTGCCAGGATTTCAGATTGGGACATGTGCAGTCTGCCATCCCCGTCATCGCCCACATAGCAGACGGTGTGTTTCCACGGTCCTGCATGCTTATTTTCCATATAAGCGATGGTCTTATCAACAGTAGCTTTTGCCTCAGCAGCCGTGCGAACCGGGAAACGTCCGATACCTATATCCAGCATGGCATCTGACAGATTTTCACCTTCTCCATCATCGAGAAAGCCGAAATAATCGTCCGTTACATAGGAAGAGGTTTCCTCAAGAGAGGTTTCCGATTGATAAGATAGCAAAAAGTTTTCAGGCCGATAATTCTTCCAGGAGGAAGTCAGCATACGGTTATCATAACTGCAATCTCCGAAAAATAACAAATATTTAGGACTTTCAGCCTTATTCGGGAAACGATCATACAACATCTTCATCAAACGACGGTAAGCCGTTCCATCCGGTGTACCGGAAGAGAATTCATTGTAGATTTGCGGAGCAGCAAGAACAAGAACAGACAGGCCATCTTTTTCACGGTGTGCTTGTGCCAGCCGTTCCGCCTGTGTCATCAGGTCTTTCCGGTCGGGAGAAATGATAATCATATCCGTAGCTCCCAAAGAGTGCAGATTTTGATTTGCAATATTCCCGACTGTTTCTACCGTATCAAAGCCGGAAGCTTCCGGAGTGATGGCTACGAACTCACGCAATTTTCCTGCGGGAATGGTAAACGTATATGTGTCGCCTGCAAAGCTGCCTTCCATCCTGCAAATATTTGCGGGATCGGTGACATCCCACACAACAGTAGAAGCTGTGGCACCGGAAAGTACAAATGTCGTCTCTTTATTGATGGAGGCCAAAGAACGGAAAGTAAGGTAAGGAGCATTCAGCGTAAGCGAGCGGATATAGTTCAAAGCAATATAATCCAGGCGCCCCGATGTCCCGGAAGGGCGGATATGGGTAACGGTCACTACAGTATTCTCCGACTCTGTACCCAGCCAGGAGGTACTTATGGAGGCAGAAGTAGCTCTAGTGTAATATTGATTGTCGGAAGATATGGATGCCAGAGTAGCATTTCCTCTCGCCTTACCATTCACTGCAACCGAATAATAGGTAGATGCTCCAATGGAACGGGCAGCAAAAACTGTGGTCAGCCATACAGAATCTTCCGGAACGATACCCGGCAAACTCAACGTGTAATTCTTGGTGTTACCCGTCGCATAATCATAATCTTCATATAGTTGTCTGCCGGTGCTGGCCCAACTATATACCTCTTTCTCATGCAGAGTATAGGAATTAAAGGCTGTCAATCTGTTGTTAGAAGGTTCTTTCAAAGAAGAAAGGACTTCGACTTCCATTTCCGGAATATCCTCCCGGTCAGTCAGGAAATAATAACCTTCATCGGAATAGAAGTTACGTTCGCGAACAAAGTAAGTGTTATCGGAACTCGGTTTCCAGGATACAGTGCCACGACCATAAAACAACACACCGTCTGACAAACGCAGCAAGGGAACTTCGGGTAAATCTGCTGCCGGATGTTCATTGAAACACTGGGATAACAAATAACCACCATAACCAAATACGCGGACTTTCTCGGGTCTTGAGAATCCCATCTTCTTTAATTCGGCATTCGTGATTTTAAAGACTCCGGTATTTCTCACACCTATCTTTGTCCAACGACCTGAAGCGAGAAGCGAAGTAGTGCAATCTTTTAAAGAAGCTCTGGTTAAAGTTGTTTCCGAGCCTCGAGTGGCTGTTCCCTCTCCTATTCCATCTTTCTTTGGATAGGATTTCACGGATAACTTGAACGAGTTCAGCCGTTGGTAGCTTCCTTCACGAAAAACTACAGGGACAAAACTTATGGAGAGAAAACCATGATGTGCAGAGATTTTAGTGAAAGAGTTTATCTGTGGAGATGCCGGTAAACCTTCCCGGAAAGCAACATTTTCATTAGGTAGCTGACACAAACTGTCGAGCCGCATCTCTAATGCCACCACCTCACTCCGGCTTAGTTTCTGGTATTCCGGAAATTCAATTTCTACCTGATAAGTAAAGGAACGGAAGTCGTTCCCTAACGGAAGTTCGCGCGTCACTACGGGAAGCGTCTGTGCAGAAGACAATTCCTGCCAGTTCAGCGTAATGAATTCCTGCGCTGAAACCGGAAGAAGAAAAACAATAAAGCAACAAAGCAACCAGCAACGTTTGATAAACATATCGTAATAAATTGACTCAACGAATATAAAAGTCGAGCAACTTATCTTCTCCGAGGTATCCTTGTAAATGCTGTCCTATCTGTACCGGGCCTACGCCTGCGGGAGTTCCCGTAAACAACAGGTCACCAATTTTCAGCGTCATAAAGCGGCTGACGTATGCAATAATCTCATCCACTTTGAAAAGCATATCCGAAGTATTGCCATGCTGTACTTCCCTTCCGTCTATTTCCAGACGGAAATCAAGCTGCTGCAAATCGCCTCCTGCCTGCTCCAAAGGAACAAAAGTTCCGATAGCTGCCGAATTGTCAAACCCTTTGCAAAGTTCCCAGGGATTACCCGCTTCACGGAACTTACGTTGTAAGTCGCGTGCCGTAAAGTCGATGCCTACAGTCACTGCGTCATAGTAACGGTTGGCAAAACGCGGCGCAATGTTTTTTCCCAAACGGCAGATACGTACCACCACCTCAGTTTCGTAATGAACCTCATCCGAAAAATCGGGAATAAAGAAAGGCTTTCCGTCTTTCAATATAGCCGAGTCGGGCTTCATGAAGATAACCGGCTCTTTATTAACTAACGTATGCCCCAGCTCTTTATTGTGCAGTGCATAGTTCATTCCGACAGCAATAATCTTCATTATTTGATTTCGTTAAAATTCAGGCGGTTGAACATCACCGCCAAATGAGCATATAGAGAAGTATTCTGAACAACGATATTTTCCGGCACACGGATACGGAACGGCGTAAAGTTCCATACAGCTTTGATGCCACCGGCTATCATGGTGTCCGTAATGCATTGGGCTATCTCAATAGGTACAGTCAGCACACCGATGTTCACATCATATTCGCGCATCTTCTGCTCGAATTCACTGGAATGGAAGATCGGAATTCCGTTCAATGTAGTGCCTACCAATTCCGGGTTCACATCAAATGCCGCTACAATTTCCAGCCCGAAATGCTTCAAACCGGAGTCGCGCAACAATGCACCACCCAAGCTACCTACTCCAAACAGAAATGCTTTATGCATATCGGTAAATCCGAGGAAGTCTTCCAATACGGCTATCAGAGTATCGACTTCGTAGCCCACACGCGTACGCCCGGAGATGTTGACATACGACAAATCCTTGGCTATCTGGGAAGCATCTATATTGATTTCTTTGGATATCTGTGTAGAAGAGACGTACCGTTCGCCCCGCTGCTTGAGCAGCTTAACATTCGACAAGTACCACGGCAACCTGCGCAAAGTAGGCTCCGGCACTTTCATGCTATCCTTATATTGAATTGCCTGGTTCGTGGTCATTTTCTTCATTTCTTTCGGTTACGGGTTGACAAAAATACGTTTTTTTCTGAAAAGAATAGTCCTATAGAAGAAAGTTAACATAATTTCTACAAAAGTTTTATTGATCGCCAAAGAGAGATAACGGTAAACTAAGGGAAACTCCCACCGAATGGAACTTCAGACAATCGAAACCGGCAAAGACTCCTATCCGTGCCCTATCGGAAAACCCGATCGAATATCCGATCTCCGTATAGGGACGCCGACCATATATCACAATGGAACGAAGATGCAATGCTTCATCAAATGCTTTTCTTGACAGAAAAGGAAGATGTTTCAAAAGCAGATATGGAGTATACCAGGAGACATTAGCCTGTGTCCAGCGGGTATTAGTGGACAAAGCATAGTTATCCAGTAAACTAAACCCGGTATCGAAAGAACGTTCCGTAACCAGTATGCGGGTAGAAGCAAAATGCTTGAAGTCGGGGAACTGGAGATTCTTGGCATCAAAGAATGAGCCTGCATTCACTGACCAATACAGACGATTGAACATGCCGAACTCGATTTTCTGTTTGGCAGAGAATTGCATCAGGTGGTACGAGGTCAGATAACGGCTACCGCTCATAGGGAAGGCTCTGTCATATTTCAGGGCAAATGTAGGATAACGGGAAGCTTCATACACTTTCTTACCTTGCGACATGTGATAGTAGTGAGCCGGAGTATACTCCAACTCAAAAGAAGCTTTCAGGATATCATTCTCCTGCATCGGTCGGAAAGCAGTGTTTTCCGGAATATTCGGCTCGGCATCCCTCTTGAACCAACTTTTACGGATATGGTTATCCAGCATCTTCCTACGTTGCCAGGAAAATGAGGAAGAAAAAAGTAATCCGTTAGCCGGCTCTATCGCATGGTCAACTGTGAAGAAAGTATTCTCGTAAAGCTTCAGATGGTTATGGCCGAACAACGAGCTGGACATACTATTAATCAAACGGGATTCTCCGTTTTCCGAATTATAATCGGCAGACAGAAGACCTCCGGAAAGGGATAAATAGCCACGGTTCCGTGGAGCATAATCCAGCGTCAATTCTCCTTGTCCAATCCAGTTTTTGCGAGCTGTGGTATAATAGAAAGAAGGTACAAAACGAAGTGTAGAAGATTCTGATAACTTCACTCCTGTTTTTAGCTTTACTCCTAACCAGAAGCCATCCACAAAATTATATTCGGGAATATAAGCGGAAAGACCGGGTAAAGTCAGCCAGGCATTTTTATTGGAAGTTCTGAAAGTCTTTCCCCACATAATGGTATTCAGTACTTGACCGAAAGCTGTTTTCTTCTCGGACTTTTCTCCGGGTGACAAATCTTTCAAAGCTATCTTTTCTTCTTTATATTGATAACTCTGCACCTCTTCCAATCGCAACGGCACGCTACGGATAGTGGTCCAATAAAGAGAATCCCGCTTATCGGCAAGCGAATCAACCTGAGTATCTTTGCGCCCGATTCGTGCCGGACGTTCAAATTTATGTTTCTTTGGCTGCGCTACTGCAGTGGCAGTTACAGTTTTTGCCATTTTATCCGTATTGGTCTCCGGCTGGATATCCGTTTTTACCTCTCTATAGTGTATTGCCGCCAGATAGGAAGCCTCTGCCTTGAAACCCATTATGTCGATGGTAGAAGAGGTAGTAATAGAAACTGGCAGAAAGACAGAAGACTGCACCTCCTTGCAAGTGATCTTAATCTTTGCTTTCAGCCCGGTGCCACGAACATTGACATCAGCAGCCGAAATGCACCACAAATCTTCTACAATGAACAGGTCTCCTTCCAGCAAACGGCTATCGTCTTTCTTGGGAATCACACGGATCTTATTTATCATTTGTCCTTCTTCCACAAAGCAAGCGTCAAGTCTGAAACGATAGTATGAAAAGGCACTTTTATTTAAAGGAGAGACTTTGCCGAAAAGCTCAGGAGTATAGAGATTAATCGTAGTTATTCCCATATCCACCTGTATTTCCTCAGGAAAAGAGTTTTTATTGGCTAATACCTTATTATTCCAGATATTGGGAGCAGTAAAATTCACGATCTGCTGTTGCTCCAAGACAAACAGCTTTCCAAGCCATTCTTTTGCATCTTTCCGCACCTCTTTGGATAGTTTCAGGACAGCGGGAATAGCGATCCCTTTACCGGTTCCTTTCAGATATGTACCGGCTGTATAGCTTTTTATCTGAGTACGATAATAAGGAGCACGCGCTATCGCTTTGCGCATCACTGCATAGGCGGGATCTTCATTTCCCTTGGTGATGCTTACTTCCGGCAGGCTATAGGTACGTTCGGCAAGCACTATATCCTTCTCATAATCACGATTCAGCATTTGGAAAGTAAAGGTCTGGGATATAAATCCTAAAGAAGAGACCTCACAGGTATATTGTCCGGCAGATAATTTCGTTTGAAATCGCCCATGCTCATCGGTAGTTAAACCTGACTTCATTTCTCTTAGATAGAGGGCGGCATAAGGAACCGGCTTCCCATCAGTATCCGTAACAGTACCCTTGAAAGATTGCGAAAAAGATAGTAGAGTAACCAAAGACAATAGAAATAGCCAGATGATTCTTTTCATATTTCGTATACTTGAAGCTAATTAGCGTTTTCTATTAGACGACAAAAGTCTCAAAAGATTGCAAAGTTCCACGCAAAATATTACTTTTGATTCTTAAAACAGAACAAATATGAAGAATAATGATTGGAAAGAACGGTTGAATGTGGTTTATTCTACCAATCCGGACTATAGTTATGAAATGGAAGATGATGGGAAACAAGTTACCCCGGAAGCTTCTCAACAGAAATTGCGTGTTCAGTTGGATCGCAAGAATAGAGGAGGAAAAGTAGTCACACTTGTCACGGGTTTCGTAGGTACGGAGAATGACCTGAAGGAGTTAGGTAAATTGCTGAAGTCTAAATGTGGCGTAGGCGGAAGTGCCAAAGACGGAGAAATCATCGTACAAGGAGATTTCAAGCAGAAAGTGCTGGAACTACTTAAAAAGGAGGGATATACGCAGACTAAGCCGGTCGGATAATCCGGTTCACCGAAACAGACGGTCTATCAGTAAGTATATCACTTCTTCTAAAAGAAGCAAATATGCATAAAAAAACGACCGCAACGGAAATTCCCGTGCGGTCGTTTTCTATATATATATTGAGTTGAATTATTCAGCTTTCAAAGTGAAACGCTTGAAATCTACAATCTTCAATTCAGGGTCAGCTGCTGCCAACACTTCTCTTACAGTCTTCTTAGAATCCATAATATTTTCCTGGTTCAGCAAGCAAACTTCTTTCAAGAACTTAGCCAGACGACCTTTAGCGATGTTCTGGATCATTTGTTCAGGCAGGTGTGCAGCCTTTTCAGCAGAAACAGTAGCAATGATTTCTTTTGCTTTTGCTACATCTTCAGCTGTAATCCAACCTTTAGCCATGTTGCTTTCCATGTGGTCTTCGCTGTCCACGTGAGCCGGATTGATATTTGCTTTCTTCAAAGCAGCCTCAACAGCTTTCTGTACCTGTTCTGCTTTTGTCTTTTCGATAGCAACTTCAATCTCTTTCTGCTTCACATCTTCAGAAACGCCTTCCTCATCAATTGCAAGAGGATTCATAGCTGCAATCTGCATAGCCACTTCCTTAGCCAACTGTTCGTTAACTTCTTTGTTGAAAGCAGCGATCGTGCAAAGACCGTTTCTATTCATGTGATTGTAAACGACAGTGCTTGCACCCTCTACAGTCAGATAGCCGTCAAGCTCCATCTTCTCACCTGTAATACCGCTACGGTCAGTCACTGCATCCTGTACAGTACCGTTACCCATCGGCAATGCTTTTACCTCATCCAAAGTCTTGCAGTTGTTAGCTACAGCAAGATCCAGAATATCTTGAGTCAATTTTATAAAATCAGCATTCTGAGCCACGAAGTCAGTTTCACACTTCAAAGCAATGATAACGGCAAAGTTACCGGTAGTCTTAGCCAGAACACAACCTTCAGAAGCTTCACGGTCTGAACGCTTAGCGGCAACAGCCTGTCCCTTCTTACGGATTATTTCCATTGCCTTGTCGAAATCGCCTTCGGCTTCCGTCAACGCATTCTTGCAGTCCATCATACCTGCTCCGGTCATTTTACGGAGTTTGGTAATATCAGCCATTGTTACAGCCATAATATATTTTCTTTTTATAATTAATATTCAAAATGATAGAATGGTAAGATGATAGGATGGTAAGACGACATTATCATCTTATCATTTTACCATCTTACCATTCAAGTATGATTAAGCCTCTTCGTCTTCCTTCAGGAAAGCAGCAGCTTTAGCTGCATTGATTGCTTCCTCGTCAGATTTGTCGAGTCTTGCTTTTGTAGCTTTCTTCTTGCCTTTATTGGCAGGAGCTTCACCAGCTGCTTCCATGTCTACTTTTTCAGCTTTTCTTTCTTCCAAACCTTCCTGCATAGCAGCGCAGCAAGCATCCAGAATTACTTCTATTGATTTAGTAGCATCATCATTAGCCGGGATAACGAAATCAATGTTAGAAGGATCAGAGTTCGTATCAACGATACCGAATACGGGGATACCCAAACGGTTAGCTTCGCGAACTGCAATGTTTTCTTTCATAACATTGATAACGAACAATGCAGACGGCAGACGAGACAGGTCAGCAATAGAACCCAAAGTCTTGTCCAGCTTAGCACGTTGACGTGAAATCTGCAGGATTTCTCTCTTAGACAGATTAGAGTACGTACCGTCATTTGTCAATTTGTCGATGGTAGCCATCTTCTTAACAGCCTTGCGGATAGTGGGGAAGTTAGTCAACATACCGCCCGGCCAACGCTCGATTACATAAGGCATATTTACAGAGGCAGCTTTATCAGCAACCACTTGTTTAGCTTGTTTTTTAGTAGCAACGAACAGGACTTTCTTTCCTGATTTAGCAATTTGCTTCAAAGCTTCAGCAGCTTCGTCTACTTTAGCAACTGTCTTGTGGAGGTCAATGATATGGATACCATTGCGTTCCATGAAAATATAAGGAGCCATTGCAGGATTCCACTTTCTTTTGAGGTGACCAAAGTGGCAACCGGCTTCCAATAATGTATCAAAATTTGTTCTTGACATCTTGTTTTTTCTTTAAATCGTTTACTTTCTTTTTTGTTTTTTCTAAACCAACCGCCGGGTAGTCTATCATTCCAGAGTCCCGGTAGTTTAGATACTAAACGCTCTTTCAGTTGAGAGTTGAGAGATAAAAGTTGAGAATTAAGCAACTTGTCCGCCCCAACGTTTCTGCAACTCTTAACGTTTACTGAACTGGAATCTTCTACGAGCTTTCGGTTGTCCCGGTTTCTTACGTTCAACAGAACGCGGGTCACGAGTCATGAAGCCTTCAGCGCGAAGAGCAGCTTTGTCTTCAGCATTCATCTTCACCAATGCGCGGGCAATAGCCAAACGCAAAGCCTGAGACTGACCGGTGAAACCACCACCGCAAAGATTTACTTTAATATCATATTTTTCAGCAACACCCAGCTTACTCAGCGGTTGTTTTACTACATACTGAAGAATAGTTGATGGAAAGTACTCTGCAAGGTCTCTCTTGTTAATAGTAATCTTTCCTGTACCTTCGGTTACGAAAATGCGTGCAATTGCACTTTTACGTCTGCCTAATGCATTTACTACTTCCATATCTATTATTTAAGTAAGTTTATATCAATTGATTTCGGGTTCTGAGCGTCATGTTTGTGCTCGCTACCGGCATATACGTACATATTGCTCAGCAATTTAGCGCCCAATTTATTCTTAGGCAACATACCCTTTACTACTTTTCTCAACAGTCTGTCATCACCATTCGGTTTAGCCTGCAGACGAGCAGGAGTCATTTCTCTCTGACCACCGGGATAACCTGTGTATGACAAATACACTTTGTCAGTCCACTTATTACCTGTCATTTTAACTTTGTCGGCATTGATAATGATTACATTATCACCGCAATCTACGTGAGGAGTAAAGTTTGGTTTATACTTTCCTCTCAACAGTTTCGCAACTTTTGCGCCCAGACGACCCAATACTTGGTCTGTAGCGTCAACAATAACCCATTCTTTGGTTACCGTAGCTTTGTTTGCAGAAATGGTCTTGTAACTTAAAGTATCCACTCTTGATTTGTTTTTTAAATGTTACTACTAAAAAAATCTTCATTACGGATTAGCTACCCCGGACAAAGGTAGATTAACTCGCTCTGAATTAATTGCTTATCCTTATTAGATAATAATCGGCTTGCAAAGGTACGGATTTTCCCAAAACTGGCAAACGTTTTCTTCTTTTTTTTAAAGAAGCTAACTATCAATCACAAGCAATGTTAGGACACAAAACAAGCAGTGTTACGATGCATTAGATTACTTGTTATGCATCACAACACTGCTTATCATATTAGGATAACCCGCTTTAACGGACAATGTCTTCAGGGAATGCAGGTGGCATCATTACCCGTTTCCAAGTTTCATGATACCAGCAGTTCAGTTCGTTGCCGTTCAAATCTTTAGAAATAAAATACTTCAGATGCATAAGTCCACCCTCTCCCATCTCAAACTCCAGAACATTATCTTTATTATCCAGCATGGGCAGGTGAATGTTTTTTTCAATACTTTCCCGATAGCTATTATCCGTCAGCTGGGTATAGGTACCATATCCGGTGATTATAGCATCTTTGCCGGGAATAAGAGTGAAATTGACGATACGCCCGTCGTCACTCAACACCTTAAACGTGTTACTGGGCTTCAAAGCACCGGGAACATCCGGAATTTCAGATACATAGTGACACAACTGCCAGATACCTTTCAAATCTGCAGGTTTGAAACTCGCCTTTTTTTGTGCCATCGCTCCTGTTACCGCCAGCAGCACCGCTGCCAACATGGTAATGAAATACTTCTTCTTCATGTTCGTATATATTGGGTTAACGTATTGGCATCTGACTGTCACAAATATAAGTATTTATTTTGATATTATAACAATTTATCTATAAAAAAAGAGCCCGCACAACCAAGATTGTGCGGGCTACTTCATCTGTTTATTTATGAGTTAAAACTCTGCATTACGCGGTGTACGCGGGAAAGGTATCACATCACGAATATTCGCCATACCCGTCACGAACAGAAGCAAACGCTCAAAGCCCAGACCAAAACCTGAGTGAGGACACGTACCGAACTTACGGGTATCGAGATACCACCACATATCCTTCATAGGTATATGCATTTCGTCAATACGCGTCAACAACTTGTTGTAATCCGCTTCGCGCTCGGAACCACCAATAATCTCACCAATCTTCGGGAACAATACGTCCATTGCACGTACCGTTTTACCATCTTCGTTCTGCTTCATGTAGAACGCTTTGATTTCCTTCGGATAGTCAGTCAGGATAACCGGACGTTTGAAATGTTCTTCCACGAGATAACGTTCGTGCTCAGAAGCCAGGTCCACGCCCCAGTATACCGGGAATTCGAACTTACGACCTTTAGCAACAGCCTCTTCCAGTATCTTAATACCGTCCGTATAAGGCAAACGTACGAAAGATTCCTTCAATACACTTTGCAGACGTTCAATCAAACCTTTGTCGAACATATCGTTGAGGAACTTCACATCATCAGCGCAGTTATCCAAAGCCCACTTCACACAGAACTTGATAAACTCTTCTGCCAGATCCATGTTGTCTGTAATGTCATTGAACGCAACTTCCGGTTCTACCATCCAGAACTCAGCCAAATGGCGCGGAGTATTGGAGTTTTCTGCACGGAATGTAGGACCAAACGTATAAATAGCTCCCAATGCCGTAGCAGCAAGTTCACCTTCCAGCTGTCCGGAAACCGTCAGACTGGCCTGCTTACCAAAGAAGTCGTCATCATAAATGATAGAACCGGCTTCATCCTTCTTCAAATCATAGAGGTTCTTCGTTGTTACCTGGAACATTTGTCCGGCACCTTCACAGTCAGAAGCCGTGATGATAGGTGTATGGAAATAGACGAAACCTTTCTGATGGAAAAAAGTATGGATAGCTATCGCCATGTTATGACGAATGCGGAACACTGCACCAAAAGTATTCGTACGGGGACGCAAGTGAGCAATCTCACGCAGAAACTCCAGTGTATGGCCTTTCTTTTGCAAAGGATATGTATTATCACAAGTTCCCAGAACTTCAATTTCACGAGCCTGAATCTCAGCTTTCTGGCCGGAACCTACAGATTCCGTCAGTTCACCATTCACGCTCAGACAAGCACCGGTAGTAATGTCTTTCAGCATCTCTTCATCAAAGTTTGCCAAATCTACCACAACCTGCACATTATTTATTGTAGAACCGTCATTCAGGGCGATAAAATTAACTTGTTTACTACCTCTGCGGGTACGAACCCAGCCTTTCACGTTGACCATAGCGCCAAAATCTTCGCGCTTCAATACATCAACAATCTTTGTTCTACTAATCTTTTCCATAAATTTGTGTTAAACCTATATTATATAATTACTCAAAAGAGCCCATGCGCAGGTAGTTTACTTCCTGTTCGCTCAAATAGCGCCATTCGCCACGACGCAAGCCCTTCTTAGTCAGTCCGGCAAAGAATACGCGGTCGAGTTTCACTACCTTGTAGCCCAGTGACTCAAATATACGACGAACAATACGGTTCTTACCTGAGTGGATTTCAATGCCCACTTCATCCCGTCTAACATCGTCCGTATAACTGATAGCATCTGCATGGATTTCACCATCATCCAACTGAATACCAGCTGCAATCTGATCCATATCAGCTTTTGTCACATTCTTATCTGTATGTACGTGATAAATCTTCTTCTTCAGGAACTTCGGATGAGTCAACTTAGAAGCCAAATCACCGTCATTCGTCAGTAGCAATACACCTGTAGTGTTGCGGTCCAGACGACCTACCGGATAAATACGTTCATCACAAGCACCTTTCACCAAATCCATTACCGTGCGGCGTGCCTGCGGATCATCCGAGGTAGTCACAGTATCTTTCGGCTTATTCAGCAAGATATAGATCTTACGTTCGATACTTACCGGCTGATCGTGGAATTTCACTTCGTCACCGCGTTTGATCTTGGTTCCGAGCTCTGTAACCACTGCTCCGTTTACAGAAACCACACCTGCTGTGATGAATTCATCTGCCTCACGACGAGAGCAAACACCTGCATTAGCCAAGAACTTATTCAAACGGATCGGTTCATTAGGATCAGTAAACTGCTCCTTATATTCTATCTGCTTCTTACGGCTATACTTTGCATTCGGATCATAATCCGGTGTACGGCGTTGTTGAGGGCGGCCATATCCACCCGGTCTTCCACCACCATTGGGATTAAAACGCGGACGTTGAGGACGATCGCCATAAGAAGAACCACCATAAGAGGAACTTCCATAAGGACGCTGAGGACGGTCGCCACCATCACCACTATTGTAGCGTGGACGATAAGGACGGTCATTGTTATAGGAACGCTGTCCACCATCACCACTATTAAAACGTGGGCGCTGAGGACGGTCACCATAAGAAGGACGCTGAGGACGGTCGCCACCTTCACTGTTATAGCGAGGACGGTAAGGACGATCACCACCACTGTTATTTCCATAGGATGGGCGTTGCGGACGATCGCCACCTTCGCTGTTATAGCGCGGACGATAAGGACGGTCGCCACCTTCACGGTTGTAAGACGGACGGTCACCATATGAACGTTGTGGACGTTCACCACCTTCGGCATTAGGATTAAAGCGCGGGCGATACGGGCGATCACTGCTGTAAGCACGCTGTGGACGATCACCACTCTCGCTGTTAAAACGCGGACGATAAGGTCGGTCACCACCTTCACGGTTGTAAGACGGACGGCTGTAATTGTTTTCTCTGTCAAATCTGTTGCCTGAATTCTCCTCATTGGAAGAATCGTCACGCCAAGTTTCGTTTTCTGTACTCATTGTTTTATTCGAATAAAATTAAACGTTGGCCTCACGGCCATTCTATTATCACTTTTATACCTTATATTATATATGTATACTATATTAACAATCACCGGATTTAAAATGTTGGCTTCATTATCCGGCTATTCTTTCCTACTCTTCTTTAAATACCTGTATATGTATGGGGAGTAATGACGCGCAATTCTTTCTTAATCTCTTCGCTTACATTCAACCCTTCGATAAATTCTTTTATGGAAGCTTCCGTAATAGCCTGGTTGGTACGGGTCAATGCTTTCAATGCCTCATACGGATGCGGATATGCTTCACGGCGCAGGATAGTCTGAATAGCCTCAGCTACCACGCTCCAGCAATTATCCAAATCACGATAAATAGCAGTTTCATTCAGCAACAACTTACGCAACCCCTTCAACGAACTTTGAATGGCAATCACGATATGTCCAAACGGAACGCCTACATTACGCAATACAGTAGAATCAGTCAGGTCGCGTTGCAAACGAGATACCGGCAATTTCACAGCCAGATGTTCCAGAATTGCAGTAGCTATACCCAAGTTACCTTCCGCATTTTCAAAGTCAATCGGATTCACCTTGTGCGGCATAGCACTGGATCCCACTTCACCAGCTTTGATCTTCTGCTTGAAATATTCCATGGAAATATATTGCCAGAAGTCACGGTTCATATCGATCATCACTGTATTAATGCGTTTCATTGCATCAAAGATAGCGGAAAGATTATCATAATTGGAGATCTGCGTAGTATACTCTTCGCGTTCCAATCCCAGCTTTTCAGCAACGAATTTGTTGCCGAATGCTTTCCAGTCAAACTCCGGATAGGCAACATGATGTGCATTGTAATTTCCGGTAGCACCGCCAAACTTAGCAGTAATGGGGCAAGCCTTTAATGTAGTCAATTGGCGTTCAAGACGATAGACGAACACCATTACTTCCTTCCCCAAACGGGTAGGAGAAGCCGGCTGACCATGTGTCTTAGCAAGCATAGGAATAGCAGCCCAATCTTCCGCATACGTGCGAAGCTGCGCTATCAATTCCTCTATCTGCGGATAGTACACCTGTTCCAGAGCTTCCTTGATAGACAGAGGCACAGAAGTATTATTGATATCCTGTGAAGTCAGTCCGAAATGAATAAACTCTTTATAGTCATCCATTCCACCCATCTTATCAAACTCTTCCTTCAGGAAATACTCCACGGCTTTCACGTCGTGGTTTGTCACACTCTCAATATCCTTGATACGCTGTGCATCAGCTTCTGAGAAGTTACGATAGATATTTCTTAAAGTTTCAAATACACTTTTGTCTACGCCTTTCAACTGCGGCAAAGGCAGCTCGCACAAGGTGATGAAGTATTCCACTTCCACTTGCACGCGGTATTTCACTAAGGCAAACTCCGAGAAATAAGCCGCCAAGGCATCCGTTTTTCCTCTATATCGACCATCAATCGGAGAGATAGCTGTAAGTAAATCAAGTTCCATACGTCGTATTTTGATAATTATCAAGCCGCAAAATTAGCGTTTTTTTCTGAGTAACAAGCCATAAAGAGATAAGAAAGTTAAGAAAGGACGTTAACAGATAAAAAAATAGCCCTGCAAGAACTTGCAAGGCTATTTAATAATTTTACATCTGTGGGCGTTGACGGATTCGAACCGCCGACCCTCTGCTTGTAAGGCAGATGCTCTGAACCAGCTGAGCTAAACGCCCATACACTTTCGTTTCAAAAGCGATGCAAAGGTACAGCTTATTTTGATATTACCAAAACAATTGCGAACTATTTTCTAAGAAATTTATACAGAAAGATATATACTTATTGAATTTCAGCATTTTAAATAAGTAACTTTTTTCTGAGACATTTCACCAACATAATCGCTATAAACCGATTCTTCGCCTTACGGAAGAATATGAGTACCCGGTGAAAGCACTTTTTCCTTACTGCCAGGCAATGCCACTACTGCCGTGGTGCCTTGCGGAACAACCACTTGAATACCGAGTTTATGATCTTGCTGCCTTATATCAACCCTGATGTCACCATAAAGAGTAGGCACCACCGCCGAAGCTTTATTCAACGAACCCAGTTGCGGAGCAACACGGAATTGCTTAAATCCGGGAGCAAGTGGTTCTATTCCACACAGTTTTTGACTCAATATAGTCAGCGGACCACCACTCCATGCATGATTTATAGTGCCTCCACCAAAACCTTCGGCGCCTATCCCCCACCCTTCAAATAAGGTGGTATAAGGATATGACATCATTTTAGCATAACGGTCGCGCATACGTTTCAATGCAAACTCCGGTTCGCCCATCATAAACAAGGCTTCCATTACATACTTTTCCATATAAGGACTGGCATGATATTCCTTCTTGAAAACCTTTAGCAAAGCTTTATATCTACCGACCGGTGCCAATCCACTCACTACAGCCATTGCCTGCGCACGGTCATCCGTCTCCCCATTATGCAATTTGGAACGATAAGCCTTACCATTCCAATAGCGGGCGTCAAAAACCGCAGAGATACGTTTCATCATTTCACCGATCTGATTGGCATCATACAGTTTACGCAGATGAAGGGCAAACTCTTTTTCAGCCTTAAGAGCCAGATAATACCAACAGGTAGTAAGAACCTCCATATCAACATCCGTTCCCCAATCGCCCCAACTCCAATCACCCTGACGAACCACAGGCATACCTTGGCCATCAACCTGCCAGACTTCATGCAAATACTTCTTCAGGCCGTCGTAAATATGCGGAACAAAAGAATAATCGTCACTATAGAACGCTTGCGTGTAGAATCCATACCAGCCTACAGACGCAAGCATCTGCAAAGGAAGTTCCTTACACCAGTTCAACGATGGAACAGGAGAAGCAATAACGCCGTCCGGACGTTGCCAGTTCATCAATTCATAGATACCTTTTGTGGCCAACTGCCAACCGCGCGGATCAAGTACATAGAAAGCTTCACCCAACTCATTTACTTCATCTCCCCACCATTGCGCACGCTCACGATCAGGACAGTCCATGTAATTATCGCGCATGGTAATATATAAAGTACGCGCACTTCGCTTCCACAATTCATTATAGAAATCATCATCGCATGCGAAAGAACCTTTCATATCCGCATTATAACCCGTTTCCCGGTATTTAACGCCCAGCACTTCCACGCCGGCAGGAACAACATAAAGCACCTCATGACCATTCATCCAGCCGAAACTTTCATATTCCTGCTCACCCTCACGAGTAATGTATTCAGCTCTCACATTATTAGCACTTCCTCCCGTATAATTATCGGTCAGCATGCCAACCACCAATCCGGCAGGAGCCTTTACATGCAGATAAGGAGTTATCTGACAATTATAGGGCAAACGGCACCGAATAGTATCCCCTTTTTCATTTTTGACTACTTCCGGATAATCCGTTAACCCACCATTCTTCCACATCGGAATGGGACGGGCTACCAATTTTCCAAACGGCATTTCGTTCGGAGCCACAATTTCGATAGATGCTCCCAGCTTTCCACTGAAATCCGGCATATTCCAACCTGCCAATTCCTTACGGGCATCAAAGCGGATATTACTTTCGGATAAACGATAATTGGGGAATGGGGCTTCTGTATTCTGATAAGCCCGATACACACTACATTGCCAGCTCTTATCACTGACAATGGATAAATTTGCCCCTTGGGCACAAAACAACAAAGCTGCCGTTCCACTATTCACATGACTGAATCCGTTTTTCCCGAAATGCCACACCAGCAGAGCAATGGTATTCTCCCCCTTCTCCAGATAAGGGGCAATATCCACCTGATCATAATAAGTCGCTCCGGGAGCAGACCCCCGTTTCAATCCGCCTTCAAACACCACCATCTTGCCGTTAATCCATAGCCAATACTTAGAATCCACAGCGATATTTGCAATCATCTCACCCGGAACGCCGGGCAGATGCACCGTTTTACGAAAACAAAGCCAGGTATTCGGAGTACTTTGACAATGTTCACTACCAATCCATTTGGATTGAGGAAGGAAATCATCTGCTGCCTTTAATTGTACAGCAGCCAATATACAAACTAAAACAATAAAGAAATGGGGGATTTTTTTCATGGTTTAAGAACGCATTCTGGTTAAACAATAACTAAACCTTATCTTACCCACAAAGATAAGCATAAAAAAAAGAGATGCTAATTTAGCATCTCTTTTTTTAACTTCAGGTAAATACCTGATTACTTATATTCTTGCCAACTCTTGATAGCAATATCTTCCAGCTTCAATTCGCAGAATGCTTCGATAAAGGCACTTGCCAGACGAGCATTCGTAATCAACGGAATGTTATGGTCGATAGCACCACGACGAATACGGTAACCGTTCGTCAATTCACGCTTCGTATGATTCTTCGGAATGTTAACGATCAAGTCGAACTTGTGTTCAGCTATCATCTTCATTACGTTGTTCTCAGCATCAGGGCGTTCATCCGGCCAGTAAACGGCTTCGGTAGATACACCATGAGCATTCAAGAACGCAGCCGTACCTGCCGTTGCATAAATCTTGTAGCCTTTATCGAAAAGTACACGACTGGACTCCAACAAATCTACTTTTGATTTCATTGCACCGGAAGAGAACATAACACCTTTTTGAGGTATCTGGAAACCTGTAGCAATCATTGCACTCAGCAATGCTTCTGAGAAGTCATCACCAATACAACCAACTTCACCCGTAGAAGACATATCCACACCCAGTACCGGGTCTGCCTTGTGCAAACGAGAGAAGGAGAACTGAGAAGCTTTCACACCGATCCAATCAATATCGAATGCTGATTTATCAGGACGTGTATAAGGAGCATCCAGCATGATACGGGTAGCCGTTTCAATAAAGTTGCGTTTCAGCACTTTAGAAACAAACGGGAAGCTACGGGAAGCACGAAGGTTACACTCGATTACCTTCACTTCATTGTTACGTGCCAGGAACTGGATGTTGAACGGACCGGAGATATTGAGTTCCTTCGCAATCTGACGGCTGATCTTCTTAATGCGACGTGCCGTAGCAAAGTAAATCTTCTGTGCCGGGAATACCAACGTAGCATCACCAGAGTGCACACCCGCAAATTCCACATGCTCGGAAATAGCATATTCCACCACTTCACCATTCTGTGCTACAGCATCAAATTCGATTTCTTTTGTATTCTGCAAGAATTGAGAGATTACTACCGGATATTCCTTTGATACCTCAGCAGCCATCTTCAAGAAGTTTTCCAATTCTTCTTCATCATAGCATACGTTCATCGCAGCACCCGAAAGCACATAAGACGGACGAACCAATACCGGATAACCGACCTTTTCTACGAAACCTTTCACATCTTCCAGACTGGTAAGTTCCTGCCAAGCCGGCTGGTCAATACCCAGTTGGTCGAGCATTGCAGAGAACTTGTTACGGTTTTCAGCACGGTCGATAGAGATAGGAGAAGTTCCCAGGATGGGTACTGACTGACGGTGCAGCTTCATTGCCAGATTGTTCGGAATCTGTCCGCCTACAGATACAATTACACCACGAGGCTGTTCCAAGTCGATAACATCGAGTACACGTTCGAAAGAAAGTTCGTCGAAGTAAAGACGGTCGCACATATCGTAGTCAGTAGATACAGTTTCGGGGTTGTAATTGATCATAATAGACTTATAACCCAACTTGCGTGCTGTCTGCACTGCATTTACCGAACACCAGTCGAACTCTACGGAAGAACCGATACGGTAAGCACCGGAACCCAGTACAACTACTGATTTTTCATTCTTATAATAGTTCACATCATACCCTTCAACGGCATATGTCATGTACAGGTAGTTAGTCAGTTCCGGATGCTCGGAAGCTACGGTATTGATACGCTTCACTGCCGGCAGAATACCCAACTCTTTACGACGGGCACGCACCATCAGGTTTTCCTTCTCCATATTACCTTGCGGATCGAGTACAAAACGTGCAATCTGGAAGTCAGAGAAGCCCAGCACTTTTGCTTGACGCAATACATCTGCCGGAATATCTTCCACCTTATTATATTGAGAAAGTTTCAACTTATAGTCAACAATGTTCTTCAATTTGCCAAGGAACCAGGGATCGATCTTCGTCAGGTCGAAGATACGGTCTATTGTATAGCCATTTTCCAAAGCTTCAGCAATAGCGAACACACGCAAGTCCGTAGGACGTGAAAGTTCGCGGTCCAGATCATCAAAGTGCAGGTCGTTGCCTACAAATCCATGCATACCTTGACCGATCATACGCAACCCCTTCTGGATAATTTCTTCGAAAGAGCGTCCGATAGACATGATTTCACCAACAGACTTCATGCTGGAACCGATTTCGCGAGATACACCAACGAACTTCGTCAAGTCCCAACGAGGGATTTTACAAATCAGGTAATCCAGTTGCGGAGCCACGTATGCAGAATTCGGAGTTCCCATTTCACCAATCTGGTCGAGCGTATAGCCCAATGCAATCTTAGCGGCAACGAATGCCAACGGATATCCTGTAGCCTTAGAAGCCAAAGCCGAAGAACGGGACAGACGAGCATTTACCTCGATCACACGGTAGTCGTTTGTTTCAGCATTGAATGCATACTGAATGTTACATTCACCCACGATACCCAAGTGACGGATACACTTTGTAGAGAGGTCTTGCAACATCTTCACCTGTTCGTCAGTCAGTGAACAAGTCGGAGCTACTACGATAGACTCTCCCGTATGGATACCCAGCGGGTCGAAGTTTTCCATGCTTGCCACTGTAAAGCAGTGGTCATTTGCATCACGGATTACCTCGAACTCAATTTCTTTCCAACCTTTCAGAGACTCTTCTACCAGAATTTGTTTAGAGAAAGCGAAGGAGCTTTCAGCCAGTTTCAGGAACTCTTCCTTATCCTGACAGATACCGCTGCCCAAACCACCCAGTGCGTAAGCAGATCGAACCATAACCGGGAAGCCAATGCGTTCAGCAGCCGCAATAGCATCTTCCATGCTCTCTACAGCCTGGCTGACAGGAGTCTTCATCTCGATCTCGTCCAGTTTCTTCACGAAGAGGTCACGGTCTTCCGTATACATGATAGCTTCTACCGAAGTACCCAATACGCGTACACCATATTTGTTCAGGATACCACTTGTGTACAACTCAGCACCGCAGTTCAAGGCAGTCTGACCACCGAAAGCCAACAGGATACCATCAGGTTGTTCCTTCTTGATGATTTCTTCTACGAAATAAGTAGTTACAGGCAGGAAATAAACCTTATCTGCGATACCTTCCGAAGTCTGGATAGTCGCAATGTTCGGGTTTACCAATACTGAACTGATACCTTCTTCACGCAAAGCTTTCAATGCTTGCGAACCGGAATAGTCGAACTCCCCGGCCTGACCGATCTTGAGTGCACCTGAGCCCAAGACCAACACTTTCTTCAAATTCTTTTCCATATATTCTCTTGTTGTCTATTAAGTTTCTTTCTATACATTCGGGCACAAAAAAAAATGCGTTACCCAACAAAGGATTAACGCATTACCAAAGAACTAACAATATCTTCTCAGAGAAAGAGAAATCATCGACTAACGAATGAAATTCATTCGAATGCAGATTATATGTATCTCTTTTCCCGTGTTGTTGCATTGTTGCTTTAAAATTTGTGCAAAGTAACGACTTATTTCAATAATAAACAAATTATAGCCCATGAAATTAGCTTTATTATAAAGTCACGTTCTCCTTACCACAAAAACATAATAAACCTGCTACAAAACTTTCTCACTCCGGTTTTAAACTTTATCTTTGCACTGAAGATATATATCTTCAAACTGAACATAAGCACCTTCAACTTGAAGATATTTATCTCCAGCCTGAATATAACTTTTCTTCCTAATCACAGGTATCTCCATCCCTAAAGAGAAGGCACCTCAAAGTTAAGGAGAGTCTTCATTTATCATTAACTGTTAGCACGAACATCATTAATAGCATTAAAATACAATGGCTGAATATGAAATGCAGGAGTCGAACCTGCCAAATGAAGAGGGCAAACGAATCCTCTTTCCACGCATGAAGTTATGGAACCAAGTAAATCTGGAATACATTGCGAGCAACATTAATTATGCCAGTACCTTCACCCCGGGAGACATCATCGGATTGGTACACTCGCTCACCCAAGAAATTGCCTACCAAATGGCACAAGGCAATTCGGTAAAGGTAGACGGACTGGGCATCTTCACGCCAGCACTGGGATTGCGCAAAGGCAAAGAACGGGAATCGGGCGAGAAAAAGGGACAGCGACGAAATGCGATGAGCATCTGCGTACAGAATATTAATTTCCGTGCCGACAAGCAATTCATCGAGGAAACCGGAAGACGCTGCATATTAAACCGCTCGGAGATAAAGCCCAACCGCTCATCCTCAAAATACACGCCGGAACAACGGTTACAACTGGCACAAAAATATCTGGAAGAACATCCTTATATGAGAGTGAATGACTATTGCCAACTAACCGGTTTGCTGCGAAACACCGCCGCCAAGGAACTGAAGCACTGGAGGGAAATGCCGGAAACAGGCATTACCACCAACGGACGAGGTTCGCATAAGCTCTATGTGAAGCGGAAAGAAACAGCTTTTCCTTGAGGTTTCGATAAATATCGGTATCTTTGCAGTCATATTAAAATTCACGAAAGAAAAAACAAAGAAAATCATAGATATGACTAAAGAGAAAATCATCCTCACGGGCGACCGCCCAACAGGACGCCTGCACATAGGACACTATGTAGGCTCATTGAGAAGAAGAGTAGAGTTGCAAAACTCCGGTTTATATGACAAGATATTTGTCTTCATTGCTGATGCACAAGCATTAACAGACAATGTGGACAATCCGGAAAAAGTACGCCAGAACGTTATCGAAGTGGCTCTTGACTATCTGGCATGCGGACTGGATCCGGAGAAAAGCACCATCTTCATCCAATCACAAATTGCCGAATTATGCGAGTTGAGCTTTTACTTCATGAATATGGTAACTGTGAGCCGCCTGCAACGCAATCCTACTGTGAAAGCCGAAATCCAACTACGCAACTTCGATGCCAGCATTCCCGTGGGTTTCTTCACCTACCCCATTAGCCAGGCAGCAGATATCACAGCTTTCAAGGCAACAACTGTCCCTGTAGGTGAAGACCAGGAGCCAATGCTGGAGCAAGCCCGCGAAATCGTTCGTCGCTTCAACTATATCTATGGTGAAACGCTGGTTGAACCGGAAATCCTTCTGCCCGACAATGCCGCTTGTCTGCGCCTTCCCGGAACAGACGGAAAAGCCAAAATGAGCAAGAGCCTGGGTAACTGTATCTACCTTTCCGACTCTGCCGACGAAATACAGAAAAAAGTGAAGAGCATGTACACCGATCCCGATCACTTGCGTGTACAAGACCCGGGTAAAGTAGAGGGCAATCCTGTCTTCACCTATCTGGATGCCTTCTGCCGTCCCGAACACTTCGGTCTTTACCTGCCCGACTATCCGAATCTCGATGAACTGAAAGCGCATTATCAACGTGGCGGTCTGGGTGATATGAAGGTGAAAGGATTCCTGAACTCCATCATGCAGGAGACACTGGAACCGATTCGCAACCGCCGTAAAGAGTTTGAGAAAGATATACCTGCCATCTATGAGATGCTGAAGAAAGGCTGTGATGCGGCACGCGAAGTTGCTGCTGCCACACTGGACGATGTACGCAAAGCGATGAAGATAAACTATTTCGACGATGCGGAACTGATAGCTGAACAGGTGAAGAAATTCAGTGCAGAATAATTCCCGCACTATTATCAAATAGAGAAACGCCCTGCCTCCCATAGATTAACGAGAAGGCAGGGCGTTTCCTTGCTTATGAAAGAACTATTAATTGGCAGATTTCACTAATACCACACGGTTCAGAATTGGCTGACCAAATTTGTCTACACCACCACCGGCTTCAATATTCAAGCGGTCGGCAGCAATACCGTAATTCTTAACCAGTGCATCTTTAACAGCTTGTGCACGTTTCAAACTCAACTCTTTGTTGAATGCCGGAGTACCGGTTGCAGAGTCTGCATAACCATTCACGGTGTAAGTTGCATTCGGGAACTGCTTCATCTGTTCTGCCAGATATGACAGGTTCATGATTTCACGCGGAGACAGTTCAGCAGAACCGATTGTGAAGAATACAGTACGCGGTGCGATATCCGGATCCGGAACGATTACTTCTGTTTCTGTAACTTCGGCTACCGGTTGGTTTTGAGCCTGTATCAAAGCATTCTTCAACTGTGCATTCTGCGCACCCATTGCGGCCAACTTATCTTGCATAGCAGCCAACTCGATTTGAGAAATCAACTGCGGCATCGGACGACGGAAACCACGGGCAGGGAAACGGTAAGTCAAACCGACTGTAGCACTCAGTACGCCATCATATCCATGATCGCCACCAACTTCACCATCGAATTTATCTTCAACGCCCATTGCACTTAATTCCAGATTAATATCGAATGCATTCGAAATACGGAACTTATTGATGATACCTGCATTCACAGACAATGCCTCGCGATGAGGTTTTGAATAGTTGTGGGTAAAACCGGCACCGACATAAGGAATAATTTCATAAACACGATGCTGATTGTAACCACCGAAAAGCGCATTCAGATTGAACATCACATCAGCATGGAGGTTCATATAATCAAAACGCTGTTTATAATAACCGTCTTTCATCTGAGTGCCTTTTACATAATCTGCTCCTGCATCATATGTGAAACCTCTTGCTTGAAGACCGCTATATTGCAAACGCAATCCTAAACCAGGGGTAAACCATTTACCGACGGAAACATTCAGTGTCGGACTAATACGTTTGCCAAAACTTCCGGCTGAATCGTTATCACCAAATGTAGCTTCGGCACCACCGCCAATAGAGAAGAACCAATTGCTCCAGAAAGGATTCGTTATCACCTGATACTTATCCTGTACCTGGATTACTTCATACTCTACAACTTCACTTGTACTGTTCTGCGCCCAGGCGGCAGAAGTCAGACCGGCCAAAGCCAGCAACATTAGAATCTTTTTCATATACCTAAATAGTTAAGTGGTTAATTTAAATTCATTATTATAACTGACTAAATAACACCATCCCCACTAAAAGGTTTTTGAAAGAGATTATTTTTTGTTATTACCTTTAATCTTTATCGCGAGAATAATTTCTCAATATCCTCTTCTTTTATAGTTGACAATACGGTACGTCCATCCGGTGTATAGTTTGGAGTAGGGCAAGCAAACAGGCTATCTACCAAATTAGCCATTTCTTCATTGCTCAGCACTTGTCCATAAACGATTGCCGCAGCCTTTGCCAGCGTCAAAGCCAATATGGTTTGCACTTCTTCTTTTACATCATTTCCTTTTTCCATGGCAGTATGTACCATATTGCGCACCAATTCCACAGGATTCAGCCCTTCAATGCCAGACGGAATACCATTGATAGCATAACTGCCACCGCCCAACGGGGTTAATTCAAATCCAACTGCCGAGAAGTCTTCCATAATGCTTTCCAACACAGCAGCTTCCGAAGCCGGCAACTGTACGATTTCCGGAAACAGGACGCCCTGAGATACTCCCTGCTTCTGACTGATCTGATTCATATAACGTTCAAACAATACCCGGATATGTGCCCTGTGTTGGTCTATCAACATCAAGCCGGACTTCACCGAAGTCAGAATAAAACGTCCCTTGAATTGGAAATGCTGCGCTCCCTTTTCCACTGTCGGCTCATTAGCATACAACGGTGCAGATAAGGAAGAAGAAGCCTGCGTTTCCGGTATATATGGTGTACGTTCTTCAGACATATCAGTCGATACCGATGCAGAAGCCCAATCTGTTTCATCTACAAACGGTTCTTCTTCCATCGGAGCATTCATTTTGCTAGCTTTTTCCAGCCCATCATACAATCCTTCCCAGTCTACTTTCGGACGGGAATAGTTGCCACCGCTATAAGAAGAGGCAGAAGAAGTTTTAAACGGATTGAAGTCTGAATTATAATGCACTTTCGGCGGTTCTATCGGGCGTGTCTGATCAAATGCCGGAATATCAGGCATACCTTCGGTATCAAAATCGATAGACGGTATGGCATTAAACTTGCCCAATGATTCTTTAACAGACGCAGAAAGTATCTGCCAAATCGCTTGTTCATTTTCAAATTTGATTTCCGTCTTTGTAGGATGTATATTCACATCTATATTTGCCGGATCTACCTCAAAATAGATAAAGTAAGAGATCTGCTCACCAGCCGGAATCAGCTGTTCATAAGCATCCATCACTGCTTTATGGAAATATGGATGACGCATATAACGGCCATTCACAAAGAAGTACTGATGAGCACCTTTCTTTCGTGCCGTCTCCGGCTTGGCTACAAAGCCCGATACCTTCACCATGGTGGTATCCACATCCACCGATAGCAAATACTGGTTCAGCTTTTTGCCAAACACAGCAAGAATACGTTGCCGAAGCGGCATAACCGGCAAATTAAACAGTTCGGTATCATTGCTATATAGATAGAATGCCACTTCGGGATGTACCAAAGCGATGCGTTCAAATTCTGTAAGGATATTGCTAAGTTCCGTAGAATTCGCTTTCAGGAATTTACGACGGGCAGGAATATTAAAGAATAAGTTTTTAATGGAGAAGTTACTCCCTTTAGGGCAGGATACCACTTCCTGACTTTCTACTTTAGAACCGGCTATCACAATCCGTGTACCCAGCTCTTCATTTGCCGTACGGGTTTTCAATTCTACTTCTGCTACCGCAGCCACAGAAGCCAATGCCTCGCCACGAAATCCCATCGTACGTAAAGCAAACAAATCGGCTGCTTCTTTTATCTTAGAAGTGGCATGGCGTTCAAAGGCAAGGCGTGCATCCGTTTCGGACATACCTTTTCCATCATCAATCACCTGAATGCAGGTTTTTCCTGCATCCGTCACTAATACGTGTATTTCTTGTGCTTCAGCATCAATCGCATTTTCTACCAATTCCTTTATCACAGATGCCGGACGCTGAATCACCTCTCCGGCAGCAATCTGATTGGCAACCGAATCGGGCAGCAAATGAATAATGTCGCTCATTATAATTACAAATTATGAATTATGAATTACAAATAACGAATAACAACAGATTACATGATGCCACATTGTAATTCGTAATTAAATTAAATAATTCCGGTACTTATTGCATACCACAAGTATATCAGCAAGGCAATAATAACCAATATCACCCCCAGATGTACCGGTTTACGTCCGCTTTCTTTGCGTCGCTTCAAGTGAGTAGTTCCTTCTACAAATTTCCCCCGGATATCTTCCGGTGAAAACTCTTTTTCAGGTAACATCCCCAAATCACGCTTGGCGCTCTCTTCCATTTTCGCCAACTTCTCTTTCCGCTCATCCACATATATGTATGGATGGTTAAAGCCGCGCGGCTTTCTCATAGTGAACATTCCCATAGCGTTTATTTATTTCGTTTAATATTCATATTCCTTGGTGAAGTTAAAGGTTTCCGGTCTGATTTCTGCATTTGCTGACCTGCCTTCTTTCCCCTCCATTCAAATATATCTTCCTTATTTTGCGGACGAATATAATCGAACCAGGCAAAGGTAGGCAATTTGTATTTCTCCGCAGGAATCTGATCCATCGGATACATCGTACCGTTAGCTTTACCAATAAAAGCACCTTTCTCCATACGTCTATCCTTCAGCAACATACGCAAGAAGCTACCTTCGGCATAATTCAGTCCTATCAAACTACTATCTCTCTCTTCTACCGGATAAAAGATAACCAGCACATTACCGTTCACGTCAACCTGACGCATGTCTCCTGCTACAAAGAATCCTTTCATCTCTTTACCCGACACCTGATTATAATGGACAGAGTCTTTCTGTTCTATGGTAAAAGCCTGGTTAATGATATGTACCCAGTCTATAGTGCTGTCATTCATATATGCCTTGATCTCCTCACCTAATACCTGTTGCGCACCGTGCCACAAAATAGGATCAGTATACATCGTCATGCAAGAATCTTTTGAATTATAAACCAAAGAGTCGCACACAGCCTGTACATCGGTACGGTAAGCACGGACTTTATGATAAACACGCATTTCACGATACATGGAATCCGTATTTATATTATAAGTAATCAACCGTAACGTATCACCATGCATAAACAAACTGTCACCTTGTGAATAATCAATAGCGACAGCACGCTGAGTAGCGAGAGCGCTTCCCGTTATTTCATTATAGAAACAATAGTTACCTGTCAACATGTTTTTGTTGATAGTATCATTCATCTGCACATTCTCAAATGCTTCACCGTATCCTAATACACGATCGTAGAAAATGCTGTCACCTGTCAACTTCTTACCTTCGTTAGTTAACACGGAGCGATCCAGCAGTTCAGCTTGTTCAGTAGTAGTATTATAAAATCCTCGTTCAGAGTAGATATGGTTATTATCACTCACGATATCCGAAGGCCCCAGAATCGTGGCTATCTTAGTTGCAGTGCTATATTTCAAGGTATCCGAAGTCAATATGAATTTCGGATTCACCAACTTCACATCATGGTTGAATACAGATATTTTCGTTGCCGGACTATATTCCCCCCACTCAGACGTCAGTACATTCTCTTCATCAGTCAATGTACCGCCCTCAAAGTAGTAACCCAGATTATACAAACGGTCGTAGTTCAAACTATCAGTTGTCAAGGTAGTATTTCGGTTGATCATACGGACATTTTCACGAAGCATTGCCAACTGCGACATACCGTCATAATACAGATAATCTCCATAGATAAAAAGCGTATCCCCCTGCTCCATACGAACATTACCAAACGCTTCTACCGAATTTGTCTTTTCGTAGATCAACGCACTGTCACAATACATATACATGCTATCGTGACGCAACTTCACCGACCGGATCAGTATCTGGATATCCGGATGTAACACTTTGTCCGCCTGTGCCTCTTCAGCATGAAGCAAATCGACCCGGGTTTTCTTCTTTTCAGGTTCCTTTTTCTTATCCTGAGCGCTCAGTAAACAGACACCAAACAGGCATAGAAAGCCTGCGAGAAGGAATCTATGCCTGTTCAGAAAATTAGTTCTTGTATTTTTTTTCTGCATACAAAAAGAATCAATGTATCATCCGGAATCAGTCTTTAACCCAACCCGGATACTTGAATGTACAGTTCTTCCAGTTATCGTTGATGCGTACGTACGTATGCTTCTGCTTTTCACGAATCCACTTATCCAGCATTTCATCACGGCGTTTTTCCAAAACGATTTCTTTCAGATTCTGATAGTCTTCTGAAATTGTAGCTTTGTGTCCGTTGATGCGGCTTTTCAGTTTCACGATCACACACTCTTCTTTACCGGTCTTTTGCGGAATCATGGTAAATGCTGTGGAGATTTCTCCTACTTTCATATTATCTACCACTTTGGCAATCTCGGGCGGAAGTTCCTGCATCTCGAACTTAGAAGTATTATTGTTAGGATTAGGCAACAAACCGTGGTTGTTGCGTGTATCTTTATCCTGCGAAAGTACAGAAGCAGCTTCCTCAAAAGAGAACTTACCATTACGGATATCATCTGCAATAGAATCCAGACGGGCAGTACCTGCCATCAATGCTTCTTCCGGTACATGAGGCTTCAGCAAAATATGACGCACCTTGATTCGGTCACCACGTTTTTCCATCAACTGGATAATGTGGAAACCATACTCAGATTCTACAATCTTAGAAACCTTATTAGGGTCTTGCAAGTTAAAAGCCACATTTGCAAATGCGGGGTCCAAGTATCCACGTCCTGTAAATGGCATTTCACCACCATTGATAGCCGTACCACGGTCGTCAGAATACAAACGTGCCAACATAGAGAAACTTTCCCCCTTATTCACACGCTCCGTATATTCACGCAGCTTTCTTTTCACATCTTCAATCTCATCCAAAGGGATCTTTGGTTGCTGTGTGATGATCTGCACCTCTACCTGGGTAGGGATATAAGGGATACTATCCTGCGGCAGGTCTTTGAAGTAACGACGTACTTCTGCCGGAGTAATCTTAATCTCTCCCACCAGTTTCTGCTGCATCTTCTGCACCTTCAGACCTTCGCGTGCATTTTCACGTAAAGTCTCACGAATCTGACTGGATGTCTTATTGAAGTATTCTTCCATTTTTTCACGCGAACCGATATTGGCGATATACATATTCGTCATATAGTCCACACGCTGGATAACTTCACTTTCAGGTACTTCGATACTATCGAGAGCAGCCTGATGCAAAAACAGCTTCTGCACAGCTATTTCTTCCGGAATCACGCAGTAAGGATCGCCGTCAAACTTGCGTCCTTCGTAAGCAGCACTCATACGTGCTTCTTCCACTTCAGACTTCAATATAGCCTCGTCGCCCACTACCCAAACTACCTCGTCAATCACGTTGTCTTGTCCATAAACGGCAGAACCGGTCATCAGCGCCAAGGCACATAAAACGACAAACTTAAAGTTCATAAAATTCTTCATTCTGTGTATCTAAACTAATTATATTTAATCTTATCTCTTTTCACTGCCTGCTGATACAAGTCATCTTTCACAGCTCTCATAAATTCTACTTGTTTCAGATTCAACACCATATCTTTTACTTTAGGACGGGCAAACTCATATGGTTCCTGTTGGCCCACCGTGCGGAAATCGCTCACATTCAGAAAATAATGAAACGCCGTATCTTTCAGTTCGATATGACGGTTCTTATTCACATAATCCTCTACCTCCGGAACTTTCAGCGGTATCAGATCTAACACATCCGCCATCGGTACCCATTTGTCATAAAAGTATTCATACTTTACAGCATTCTGCAAACTATACTTCTCCAAATGCTCCACTGCATCTTGCGTAGGAGTCTTATACCAACGACGTACTTTGTTTAGTTCCGGTGCAGTGAGAGGTACTTTAATGAACAACCCTTGCATAAGCGGGCGTTCCAATCTGAATAGTTCTTTATTCTTTTCATAATAATCCGTCAACTCCCCTTCTGATATCTCATTCGAGAGCCTTTGATGAATCAACGCTTGTTGATAAGTGTGCATTATCAATGCCTTGCGATAGTTCTCCACTAATTTTTCTATTTCCCCATTATCAGGAATATTACTTTGAGCTTTCTCGTACAGCAAGATATCTTCCACCCAGTTGCGAATATAATGTTCAGCAAACAGCAAGCTATCATCTTTCGACAATCTTGCCGGAAGTGCAGATTGCAAATCTTCCTGGTAAAGGAAATTGCCGTCCAGCTCCACCAAGGGCGTCTTACCTTTATGGTCGTGCTGCTCGCTACAAGCCACACAGAAAAGGATGGATAGGATTCCCAGAAAGATTATTCGCATTACCGATTGATATTTACTTTATTTCAAGCTACGAAGATAGCGGTTTAATCGGTTGCATCAGTGCTTATTAACGGTTTTTAAAACCTCTTGGTTTATTTCAACCTTAGAAGCTGCCCGTAATCGTGCTACCCAACGCTCCTCCAGGTAATTTTGATAATCACCGGCAAGCAGTCCACGCACCTCTTGATAACTCTCAGGACCCTTTATTTCCTCACCCAGAAAAGTGGTAAAAGGAAATGACGGTATAGGTTCAGCCTTCTCTTTTTTGAATATTTCATCATCTACATAGATATTGTCTCCAAGGGCAAATAATCCTTGTTCGGCCTGTACTTGCTGTTTTTTTGCATTAAATGTCAACCGGATGGCATCCTGCCACTCTTCTTCCGGCAAAGATTTTAAAAGCTTACGAACTTGTTTCCCTATTCGTTTTGTTGCAGAATGTATCACAATCCCTTTATAATGAGGATTTTTCCAATGGTAATCAGAACGATGTTTATCAAAGTAAGCAGCCATTCCCACCTCATCCGAAGGCACGCGTTCCCATATTTCCCGATTACTGATTTCAAACAACAACATACCATCACGATACTCTTGCATAAGCATACGAAACTCCGGATACTTCTGTTCCAAACGACTGTATTCATAGTCGAGTACAGACTTCATGATAAACCCTTTCAACTGACGTTGTATCCCCTGAGGATGGGCAATAGCAAAATTTGCAAACATTTGCCCCGTATATTCTCTGCCACCAAGAGTAAAAAGTTTCTTTTCAGTCTGCCCTTTTGCCAACAATTCATCCATTCCCACTTTATCCGGTGTGTATTGATACTCTTTTTTCAACTTCTCCACCAAAGATTCTGTTCCCTTATCCATTCCATGACGACGGGTCTGGCGACGGACAATTTCATCTTTCACATCCTCGAAAGGCAAAATATCTTTCCGTTCAAGCACCTTGACAATATGAATACCCTGCGGAGTGAAGAAAGGACGGGATATTTCACCCGGTTTCATTTTAAAGACCGTATCTTCAAATTCAGCCGGCATCTGTAGCCAACTTACCCAGAAAGACTTCTTTTCGTCAGAAAAGTTACGTACGCAAGCATCAAAATCCGCTTGTCCGTTCTGCAATGCAGTATAAAGAGAATCCATGCGGGTTTCAGTAGTACGGAGCAAATGACTGGTAGCTGTCTGAGGCAGGGATTTAAAGATATGACTAACCCGTACTTGTCCCGCACGCTGATTGGCTTTCATCTTGTCATATATTTGCCGAGCGGCAAGTTCTGATACAGTTTCATCTGTTAAATAAGTCTTTGCCAACTGACGACGATAACCTTCCAGTTCTTCACGGAAAGCACGGGTAGTATCCAATCCCATAGCCTCAGCTGCGGCAACCTTCAACTTAAAGTTTACAAACAAATCAACATATTCGTTCAATGTTTTCTGCTCTATACCAGAAAGAGCATTATTCTTATTATAGATATATTCAAACTCCGAACGGAGAATATCTTTCCCGTTAATACGCATCAGCATAGGATCTTGCTGAGCAAAAACTGTCAATCCCAGACATAGGAAAATTATTGTCAATCCACTTCTTATCATAACTATCTTCTTTTGAAAAAGAACAATGTAATAACGGGAAAACATCTTTTATATTGTTTGTCTTCAACGGCTTTCTTTAAACACATCATCTGTCTGCCTCAAACAGACGGTCTGTCTACCTCAAACAGACCATCTGCTTATGCCGAACAGACCATGTATTTTCAGAAACTAAAATACCCGGAAAGAAACTGCTCCTTTCCGGGTATTCTTATCTAACTTGCCTATACTTTTATTCGGGACGACTGTAATTCGGAGCCTCGCTTGTAATCGATACATCGTGCGGATGACTTTCGAGTACACCTGCATTGGTAATACGGGTAAACTTAGCATCGTGCAACTGCTCAATATTGCCTGCACCACAGTAACCCATACCAGCACGCAGACCACCAACCAACTGGAAGATTACTTCATACAAAGTTCCTTTATAAGGTACACGAGCAGCAATACCTTCGGGCACCAACTTCTTCACGTCATTAGTTCCGCTCTGGAAATAACGGTCCTTTGAACCATTTTCCATTGCTTCCAACGAGCCCATACCACGGTACGACTTGAATTTACGTCCATTGAAGATAATCGTATCACCCGGAGATTCTTCCGTTCCGGCAACCAGCGAACCGATCATTACACTATAACCTCCGGCAGCCAAGGCCTTCACAACATCTCCTGAGTAACGCAACCCACCGTCAGCAATCAAAGGAATACCTGTTCCCTTCAATGCCTTGGCAACATCATATACAGCAGACAACTGAGGAACACCCACACCTGCTACAACGCGAGTAGTACAGATAGAACCCGGACCGATACCAACTTTAACGCCATCAGCACCAGCTTCTACCAATGCCTTTGCAGCCTCTCCGGTAGCAATGTTACCTACTACAATATCAATATTCGGGAAACGCTTCTTTGCTTCTTTCAATTTCTCTATCACATAGATGGAATGTCCGTGAGCAGTATCGATAACAATAGCATCGGCACCGGCATCCACCAAAGCTTGCATACGGTCGAGGGTATCAGCAGTAACTCCTACTCCGGCAGCTACACGCAAACGACCTTTAGAGTCTTTGCAGGCCATCGGTTTATCTTTAGCTTTCGTAATATCTTTATAAGTAATCAGTCCTACCAGCTTACCTTCTTTATCCACAACCGGCAATTTCTCAATTCTGTGTTCCTGCAAAATCTGAGAAACAGCTTCCATATCAGTAGTCGGATTCGTAGTAATGATATTTTCTTTTGTCATCACTTCATCGATATGCTTATTCATATCTCTTACGAAGCGAAGGTCACGGTTAGTAACAATTCCTACCAAATATCTTTCATCATCTACTACTGGAATACCACCGATTCTATATTCTGCCATCAATGCTAATGCATCTCCTACAGTAGAACCTCTTTTAATGGTTACCGGATCATAAATCATACCATTTTCAGCGCGCTTCACAATGGCAACCTGACGTGCCTGCTCCTCAATGGACATATTCTTATGAATAACACCGATACCACCTTCACGTGCAATGGCAATAGCCATTTTCGCCTCAGTAACCGTGTCCATAGCGGCCGTTACAAACGGAATTTTCAACTCAATGTTTTTTGAAAACTTTGTCGAGAGTTCGACAGTTTTAGGGAGTACTTCAGAGTAAGCGGGGATTAACAAAACGTCGTCATAAGTTAATCCATCCATTACAATCTTATCAGCAATAAATGACATAGGGCTATGCGTTTAAAATTTATTGCGTGCAAATATACGGTTTTTATTCCATTCCGTATGTGTGCACGCAATATTTTTTTCTTTTTTTAAACCAACAGCCAAGGGTTAATTCGCCATTTCAGAAATGAACTTGATGCGAACCAAACGTACTTCTTCTTCCGTGAAATCATCTCCCAACTCATCGAGGGCATCATCTACTTTGTCTGTGGTGGATTCTTTATAATAATCATAGATATCCAGCATATGGTCTTCGTCCATAATCTCATCCAGGAAGTAGTCGATATTCAACTTCGTACCGGAATAAACAATAGCCTCTATTTCGTCCAGCAAATCACTGAACTCGATACCTTTGGAGAGAGCGATATCATCCAGTGCCACTTTCCGGTCTATAGACTGAATTATAGAAACCTTCAGTTTTGACTTATTGGCAACCGTACGAACACGTAAATCTTCCGGACGTTCGATCTCATTCTCTTCACAATGACGCTTAATGAGTTTACAGAACTCTTCACCATAACGTTTCGCCTTACCGGCTCCTACGCCAGGAATATTCTGCAGTTCGTCCAATGTCACCGGATAAATGGTAGCCATGGCTTCCAACGAAGGATCCTGGAATATAACGTATGGCGGCACTTCCAACTTCTTAGAGAGCTTCTTGCGCAAATCCTTCAGCATGGAATAAAGAGCCGGATCGACAGCGCAAGAACCACCTCCCCGTGCCGGAGCTTCTTCTTCCACTTCTTCGAAATCATTATCTTCGGTTATCTTAAATGACTTAGGATGTTTCAGGAATTTCTTTCCGGCATCCGTCACCTTCAACAAACCGTAATTTTCCACATCTTTGCTCAGGTAACCGGCAATCAACGCCTGACGAATGACAGCATTCCATGTCTTGTCCTCTTCGCCCATTCCAGAACCGAAAGCTTCCAGATCTTCATGCAGGTGCGCTTGTACTTCGGTAGTTTCGCGTCCTTGTATAATGTCAATAATATAATCTGCTTTAAAATTCTCTTTCACCGCGAGAATAGCCTCTATCACGGTACATAATAATTCTTGAGCCTCCACTTGTTTTTTCGGGTTTAAACAGTTGTCACAATTTCCACAGTTCTCTTCCAAATACTCTTCGCCGAAGTAATGCAACAGCGTCTTTCGGCGGCATACAGAAGATTCGGCATAAGCAGCAGTTTCCAACAGAAGCTGTTTGCCAATTTCCTGTTCTGCTACAGGTTTGCCTTGCATGAACTTTTCCAGTTTCTGCAAGTCTTTATTGGTATAAAAGGTAATGCACTGCCCTTCACCTCCGTCTCTTCCGGCACGTCCTGTTTCCTGATAATATCCTTCCAGACTTTTCGGAATATCATAATGAATGACATAACGTACATCGGGCTTATCAATACCCATACCGAAAGCAATGGTTGCCACAATCACATCTATTTTCTCCATCAAGAAGTCATCTTGATTTTGCGTACGTGTTGCAGAGTCCATACCTGCATGGTAAGCACGGGCATTGATGCCGTTTGCCTGCAGAATCTCAGCAAGTTCCTCTACTTTCTTCCGGCTCAGGCAATAAATAATACCTGATTTTTCCGAGTTATTCTTGATAAACTTGATGATATCTCTATCTATATTATTAGTCTTGGGACGTACCTCATAATAGAGGTTCGGACGATTGAACGAAGACTTGAACACCTCTGCATCCACCATACCCAGATTTTTCTGAATATCGTGCTGCACCTTAGGAGTAGCAGTCGCCGTCAAAGCAATCACCGGAGCTTTTCCGATTTCATTGATAATAGGACGGATACGCCGGTATTCCGGACGGAAATCATGTCCCCACTCGGAGATACAATGTGCTTCATCTACAGCATAGAAGGATATCTTCACTGTCTTCAGAAACTCCACGTTTTCCTCTTTCGTCAGCGATTCAGGAGCCACATACAGCAACTTCGTCTTACCACTGAGGATATCAGACTTTACCTGATCTATCGCGCCTTTATTAAGAGAAGAGTTTATAAAATGGGCAATACCATCTTCTTCACTGAAGTTACGCATCGCATCGACCTGGTTCTTCATTAGAGCAATCAGAGGAGAAATCACAATACCCGTGCCTTCCATCATTAATGAAGGTAACTGGTAACATAATGATTTGCCACCGCCTGTAGGCATCAGCACGAATGTATCGTTGCCTGCTAACAGGTTTTGTATGATAGCTTCCTGATTCCCTTTAAACGTGTCAAATCCGAAGTATTTCTTCAGCTGGTCTGTCAAATTAATCTTCTTCCCTGCCATGATTCATTAGGTTGTTTTTTTGAGTGATTGTTCAACATCTCGTTTAGCCATTCTTTTTAATAAGAACTCTAACAAAGTTATAAACAACTTCTTAATTTTCAAGCATAATCCAATGAATATTTTTCAATAAAAACAAAAAAGTCAGTTTTGTACATCCTTATCGTTTGATTTTAAGCAGTTTGCAGTCTTGCAATGTTTGCTTTTTCAAGTTGTTGTTTTGCGTAATCCAACGTCACAACAAAGGTATCTTTGTGCTCAGAAGGGATTTCGAACATAGCATCCATCATTATGGTCTCCACAATAGATCGCAATCCACGGGCTCCCAATTTGTATTCCACAGCCTTATCGACTATGTATTCAAAAACCTCATCTTCGAACTTCAATTCCACTTTATCCATCTCGAACAGCTTTACATACTGTTTGATAATAGAGTTCTTGGGTTCAGTCAGGATGGAGCGCAAAGCAGCACAGTCCAATGGATTAAGATAAGTCAGCACCGGCAGACGACCAATAATTTCAGGTATCAAACCGAATGACTTCAAATCCTGCGGAGCGATATATTGCATCATATTGCTCTTATCAATCACCGCAGTATTACGCACTGCACTATAACCCACCACATGCGTATTCAGTCGTTGAGCTATTTTCTTCTCAATACCATCGAATGCACCGCCGCAAATGAAAAGGATATTCTTCGTGTTCACCGGAATCATCTTCTGGTCGGGGTGTTTACGTCCACCCTGAGGCGGTACGTTCACCACTGAACCTTCCAACAATTTCAGTAAACCCTGCTGTACACCTTCTCCACTCACATCACGGGTGATGGAAGGATTATCACCCTTACGGGCTATTTTATCAATTTCATCAATGAACACAATACCTTGTTCTGCTTCGGGAACATTATAATCTGCCACCTGCAACAGGCGAGTCAGAATGCTTTCAATATCCTCACCTACGTATCCTGCCTCGGTAAGCACCGTGGCATCTACAATCGTAAAAGGAACATGAAGCAGCTTGGCAATAGTACGCGCCAGCAAGGTCTTTCCCGTACCAGTACTTCCTACCATAATAATGTTGGACTTTTCAATTTCCACATCATCACCGCCGTCCTTTTGCAACAGGCGCTTATAGTGATTGTATACCGACACGGAAAGGAAACGCTTAGCATCGTCCTGTCCAATGACATATTGATCAAGGAATTCTTTTATTTCTAAAGGTTTCGGAAGTTCTCTCAGATTCAGTTTTGTTGCAGCGCCACCTCTTTTTGCTCCACCCAATGCCTCCTGAGTAATCTCATAGGCTTGGGTAGCACAACTATCACAAATGTAGCCGTTCATTCCTGTAATCAGGAATCCGACTTCATCTTCCATACGCCCACAAAAACTACACCTGTTTTTGTTTCTTTTTGAGTCTGCCATATTTATTTTTTAATCAACACTTCATCTACCATACCATACTCTTTGGCTTCCTGTGCCGTCATCCAGTAGTCACGGTCAGAGTCTGCCCAAACTTTATCAAAAGGAGTATGAGAGTGATCAGCAATGATAGTATACAGTTCTTTCTTCAGTTTTTGTATTTCACGAGCTGTGATTTCAATATCTGAAGCCTGTCCCTGTGCACCGCCCATCGGCTGATGTATCATTACACGTGAATGAGTCAGCGCCGAACGCTTACCCTCAGCACCTGCCACCAGCAACACTGCAGCCATACTTGCCGCCATACCAGTACAGATAGTTGCTACATCACTTGTAATAAACTGCATTGTATCATAAATACCTAATCCTGCATATACAGAACCACCCGGTGAATTGATATAAATAGAGATATCTTTACCCGGATCTACCGAGTCCAGATAAAGTAATTGCGCCTGTAAAGTATTGGCGGTATAATCGTCAACTTGCGTACCGAGGAAAATGATGCGGTCCATCATCAAGCGGGAGAAAACGTCCAACTGTGTTACATTAAGCTGACGTTCTTCCAGGATATAAGGATTTAAATACCCGGCTTGTGATTTAATCACATCGTCCAACACCAAACTATTCATACCTAAATGCTTGGTAGCGTATTTTCTAAAATCATCCATATTACTTTCTTTATTTAGGTTTAGTAAATTGAAATGCAAAGAAACAAAAAAGAACACAGAGACACAAAAAAACACAGAGTTATATGCCTTAAAACTCTGTGTTTCTTAATGTTTTTAAACTGTTTTCAGAATAAAAAAGCTTATTCAAACATCTTGTTGAATTCTTCTGCAGAAATTGTTTTGTTATTCAGCTTCACCTGAGACTTCAAAGCAGAAGCCAATTTGGTTTCAACAACGCGGTTCACCAAACCTTCTACACTTTCTTTCTTCTTCAGCATTTCCTTTGCATAGTTTTCCAGAAGATCTTCGGGAACGCTCATCATACCATATTGTGCAAACTGAGCACGAGTAGCTTCCTTAGCCATATTGACTACATCTTCCTGTTCAACTTTAATATCATTTGCCTTCACCAACTGTTCCTTAATCAGGTGCCATGTCAGTTCTTCAATGCTCTTATCATAGTTGTCATCAACAAACTTTTCGTCTTTATCCTGATTGTTCATACGCATGATGCGTTTCAGCAATGCATCCGGGAATTCCAGTTTGCCAACCTTTTCCATCAACATCTTACGAGCATCGATCAGGAATTTATAATCGCTGTCTGCTACGAACTGATTAGCAATTACTTCTTTTACTTTAGCGCGGAATTCTTCTTCAGTCTTCACTACGTCTTTACCACATACCTGGTCAAAGATTTCCTGAGTCAGTTCTCCTTCTACGAAACGAGTAACTTCTTCTACCTGATAGCTGAAGTTAGATTTCATTTCAGCAGCCTCTTCCTTGTCGATCTTCAACAGAGAAGACAGTTCGGCAGCATTACCTTCCCATGCAGTGTGAGGATTGAATACAAGTACATCGTTAACCTTTGCATTGGCGAAAATAGCTTTTTGCTCATCGTTCTTCATATAAGACGGCATCATTACAGCACCTTCTACCTGAATACCCCCTTCTTTGGTATTGCCGTTTTCGTCCAACTCAGCCAACAGACCTTTCAACATATCCTTATCTTCGTAAACGTCTACTTTCTCGTACTTACCGTTACGTTGTGTATAAGCTTTCACCTGATTGTTTACCATATCTTCGGTAACATCAATCAAATAGTAGTCTACTTTATCTTTAGCGTCTACTTCAGCCTTGAATTCAGGTGCCAAAGCAATATCAAACAGGAATTCAAATTCTTCCATAGTGTCGAAGTCGATCTCCGGTTGCTTGTCTTCGTTTGGCAACGGTTCGCCGAGGATAGATACATTATTATCTTGAATATACTTATATACAGCTTCTGAAAGTGCCTTGTTCACTTCTTCGGCAATAACAGATTTACCATACATTTTCTTAACCAAGCTCATCGGAACCATACCCGGACGGAAACCCGGAACTTGAGCTTTCTGACGAAGACTTTTCAATGATTTATCAACTTTTTCCTGATAATCGGCTTTCTCAAGCTTTACAGTAAGCAGAGCGCTTACTTTGTCAATGTTTTGTAATGAAACGTTCATTCTGACAATTATTTATT